>Ga0315274_10000861_pt1 | contig 47242 bp, 39 predicted proteins | sample YL17G02_20_MG_FD_203700 | JGI IMG/M metagenome (GOLD analysis project Ga0315274, IMG submission 203700) | Sediment microbial communities from Yellowstone Lake, YNP, Wyoming, USA - YL17G02_20 | ecosystem: Environmental > Aquatic > Freshwater > Lake > Sediment | place: USA: Wyoming | collected... | reverse complement strand
ATGCAGAATGAGCTTGGAGTAGCGATTCTCACAGTAAAACTTCCTGTAGCAGAGATGTTCGGCTTTGAAGCAGCCCTCAAGTCCGCCACGCAGGGCAAAGGATTCTATTCCCTGATCGACGTCATTTTCGAAAAGGTCCCTGAAGAAATCAAGCTCCAGGCAGTAATGAAAATCCGAGAACGAAAGGGCATGCCCAAGGATTTTGCCTGAACTCTGCAATAATCAGGCGAACAGTTCATCTTTTGTATATCCCATCTCTCGCAGTCTCACATAAACTGGAAGCATGAAATCATCCAAACCAGCGAGATCACAGCAACGAAGTCTCTCAATTTCAGGAATGTCAATGCCACATTCTTCTATGGCCTTATCTACATCAGAAAACATCTCTCTGGTATTTTTTCCCGGATATTTATCAAGTTCTAGAATTTTAGGGTTTGCTTCACAGATTATTCTATAAAGACCGCCAGGCAAATTGCATTCAAAGTTATTGAAATAGTGCCCTCTCCATTTTTCTCCATACGTTTGTTTACATTGTCCGATTTCCCTATTGACAATTTCTTTCATACTAAGCGCTTGATCCGTAGATTCTGGATCCATCTTAGAACTAAGACAGAAAGGAATAAAACATGCCATCTCTATATTTTTATCCTTTAAACAATATCTTCTATTCATGACTGAAATTAGAACCCCGGACCTGTCCAAATTTGATCCAAGAAAAGCACATTACATAATATCAACCGTTGCCATAATCAAGGATGGACGATTCCTGATAACAAAAAGAGCGCCGCACGAAAAGGTTTTTCCTAATAAATGGACCCTTCCTGGCGGAAAATTGGAAATGGATGACTACATTCACATGCCCACGGACGGAAAGTATCAATGGTATAACATAATGGAACATTCCCTTAGGCGCGAATCGCTTGAAGAAGTTGGTCTGGACATAAAAAACATTAGATATTTGACAAGCCTTGTATTCATTCGGCCTGACGGAATCCCTGTTGTTGTTCTAAGCATGTATGCAGATTATGTCGGAGGCGAGGTGCAGCTCTCAGAAGACATGACAGAGTTCGCCTGGGTTACTGCAGAAGATGCAAAAAACTACGATTTCATAGAAGGAATCTATGAAGAACTCGTGATGCTGGACAGAATTCTGAAAGACGAAAATCCAGGAGAATGGAAGAAAGAAATCTAGCGCGCGGTCTTTGTCTTTGCCTCTGTCTTTTTTCCTTGAACCTTCCATGCACTCGGATTGTGAGCATTTGGATTGACAACGTGCTTGATCAAATAACGCACGTCTGACGGCTCCCCGTATCTTCTAGCAGCAGCCTTTTTGGCCCTTGATTCAGTAGAATAAAACACCACACTGAGACCGCCCTGTTCCCTCGGTCCAACCAGAGCAAACTCGCCAGGATGTTTTTCCAAATATCTTTCAAGATTATCATTAAAGTGTTTATTCATCTCGAATAAACCAGTATTGTCATGCATAAAATCTCGTCTCCATTCTTTACCTCGGTGTAAGAAACTGCGCATAAAATTATAAAAGCCCAGACGAATTATTGCTCGGATAGAAGCAAAACCATACATTTAAATATGTTCTGAATTGTGTATAATAGATACTACTTTGCACGAAGTGGCATTGTATTTGTAATTTGAGGAGGTAAATTTCATGGCAGCTAAACCGCATTTGAATTTGGTAACAATCGGCCACGTAGACGCCGGAAAGTCTACATTAGTAGGAAGACTTCTTTACGACACTGGTTCGATTAAAGAAGAGCAGATGAGAAAACTGAAAGATCTCGCTGCAGAACTTGGAAAACAGACATTCGAGTTCGCATTCGTCATGGACAAGCTGAAGGAAGAGCGTGAACGAGGTATAACCATTGACATAATGCACCAGAGATTCGATACTAACAAGTATTACTTCACTGTAATCGATGCGCCTGGTCACAGGGACTTCGTCAAGAACATGATTACTGGTACAAGCCAGGCAGACGGAGCAATCCTTGTCATTGCAGTAAGCAATGGTATCCAGGAACAAACAAAGGAGCACGCATGGCTTGCAAAGATTCTTGGCGTAGGTCAGATGATCGTTGCCATGAACAAAATGGACGAGGTCAACTACGACGAGAAGAAATACAACGACGTCAAGGAGCAGGCAATAAAACTCCTGAAGAGCATCGGCTACAAGACAGAAGAAATACCTTTCATACCAGTCAGTGCCTATGTCGGAGACAATATAGCTAAAAAGTCCGACAAGATTGCATGGTACAAAGGACCTATCTTGGTAGAAGCTCTGGACAACTTCAAGGTGCCTGAAAAGAAGGCCGACAAGGCTCTTCGACTTCCGATACAGGACGTCTACTCCATCACAGGAGTTGGTACGGTCCCTGTAGGAAAGATCGAGACCGGTACGATGAAACCTGGCGACAAAATAATCTTCATGCCTTCAAAGGCAGTCGGAGAAGTCAAGGATGTCGAGATGCACCATGAAAAAGTTCCTGTTGCAGGACCTGGTGACAACGTCGGATTCAACGTAAGAGGAGTCGCAAAGACCGATATCCGAAGAGGAGACGTTGTTTCGCACGTCAACACGCCTTGCAAACCTGTCAAGGAGTTCACTGCACAGATAATTGTGCTGAACCACCCATCTGTGATCTCTAAGGGATACACGCCGGTGTTCCACATTCACACAGCTCAGGTAGCATGTACCATACTCGAGATCGTGAAGAAAATCGATCCGAAGACCGGTGCAACGACCGCAGAGAATCCGGACTTCATAAAGACCGGTGACGCTGCGATCATAAAGGTAAGGCCAACCAAGCCTGTGGTCATCGAGAGGCAGAAGGACTTCCCAGAACTTGCAAGATTCGCAATCCGAGACATGGGAATGACAGTAGCAGCCGGAATCTGCATCGACACAGTTGTCGAGTAGAGCAGATTCCTAACTTTTCTTTTTTACTTCAGCTAATTTTGTTTTTATAGTTTAATGTATTATCAAGCATCATGAACGATCTTTCAAGATTCGGTTATCCAAGACTTCTATCAGGAGAAAAAACTCTCATACCAGATTTTACTTTACCTGAAAATTATCAAAAAAAATTGCCAGAATTTTATTTGAAGGAATATGATAAAGAAATCTCTAGATACGCGTCAGAAACTAGGCAAACGTTGGGCTTTGTAGAAATTGATCTAACCTGGGATGAGAAAAGAGGCCTTACGAACATAGACTTTCAACCTGGAAATGCTGCATCATGCGATCTCGAGGGTAATGGGTTTGAACCGCACAACATCGACAGCCCCAGACAGTCTTTGGCAATAACAGGAATTCTTCTGGAATACTTGCATTATCTTAATCAGATAGAAATCGCGTGATTATTCTCTAGCTCTCAATCTTCGCATACGTCACGTTGTCAAGCATGTCCTTCAGCCAGGCATAATGCTCTTCCTCAAACTCCACAAGCCTCTGGAAAAACAATTTCTCATTGAGATTCTTTGATGCAGCAACGCCCTTCTTGTATAGGTCAATGGATTTCCTTTCGAAATTCATAGCAGTAGAAATAACCTCGACATCGCCGGCATTCCTGCGCATTTTTCCAGAAAATATTCGAGGTTTCTTGACCGTGCGATACCTTTTTACAACAATTTTGTACTTGACGCCATCTTTCGTAGCTGAACCTCTGCTGCTTCGCAGCGGCTTTTGAAGTGACTTCTCTTCCTTTTCCAACTTCTGAAGATAATGCAAGTGCTCAAGCTCCTGCTTAGCCAGGAACCCGATAAGCTGCGCTACAGCAGCATTGGCAACAGTCTTGGCATGCTTCAGGTAGAAAGCCCTGCCTTTCTTCTCGATTCCCTCGCCCATCTCGATTATACTCAGGATTTTAGTTGATGCTTTCATGGGTAGAATTTGTTTTGGACATATTTAATACTTATTAGAAAAATATCCCGATTGATTTCACTATATCTGCACAATCTCCAAATTATTGCAGGTCTTCAATTCCTTCTGCGGATCCCGCATAACCGCAACATAACCGCCTTTTATCGAACCTTGCCCGGAATACTGTATTGAGGTAATGATGGTGAGTACTCTGTCATGAAAATCATAACCCTTGTTCTCTGTGTCATGGCCTCTAACAAGGCAGTTCTTTTTCAAAATTCTCATTTTCTCATCAAAAAATCTTTCTCCATAGACTAGAGCGAAATCATCCTCAAACTTTCTGATTGTATTGGGTTCGCAATATTCTACATCAGACGAGTTGTCATTCCATACAATCTGTGAAACGATTTTATTTTTTCTGTAATCCCTCAAACCTTTGGGCAGTTTTCTAATACCAGCTGCGCGTCTAATATCAGGAAGTCCGCCATGCATACCCAGCAAGCCATTATCAGTAGCAGCAACATAAGGCATCTGGCCAAATGCCTCTGTGATCCATTCATAAAAATCAAATTTTTGAGAACCAAAACGACGGCTAATTTCTCCAGAAAATCCATATTTGAAGAAAATGTCCTCAAACTCATGGTTGCCTCTTAAAAGAACCACATCTTCAGGCGTCTTCAGTTTTTGTTTAATAAGAAAAATTATGTTTTCTATGCTCTCTCCTGAAACCGTGGCATAATCGACATAGTCTCCAAGAACAATCTTCCTGTAATTTCTTTTATATTTGTCAAAAATTATATTGCTTGCTAAAAAATCCCCGTGTGTATCGCCCACCCAAACAGAAGGCTTGTCAGAAGGCACTATAATATAATTCGGCTCTTCTGCAAAGATCTGCCTAACATCAATGAGCATCTTCTTGATGTTACCTAAGCTTTTCATAAGAAACCCGATGCGCAAATGCTTTTATGATGATTTTTTTATTTTCGCCACAAAGAATCCGTTCGTCTGATTCTGATAAGGATAAATCCGAATCGCCTCAGGCATGTCAATCCCGCGATCGCAGACCAGATTCGGAATATCAATTTTTTCGAGCGAAGCGGAATATAATGAGCCGCTGCCTGAATTTATTTGAGCGGCAGAATTTGAATATAGTGAATCGCCTTTCCTCGATTTCTCAGGGGCGATAGAATTCGTAATATCAAGCAACCACTGCACAACATCCTCATTCTCCTCCTTCTCAAAGGTGCATGTAGAATAAACCAGAACTCCGCCTGGCTTGAGCAATGAAAAAGCCCGTTTAATCATTTTTTTCTGATCCTTTGTAAGCCGCGCAACCCTATTTTCAGACCATATCTTGAATGTCTTGTGCGCCTTGAGAACAATGCCCTCACCGGAGCACGGCGCATCAAGCAAAATCTTGTCAAACTGAAAATCAAATTTCAGCTTCCTAGCGTCTGCCCGGATAAGTTTTACGCTGTCACAACCGCACAATTCTATATTCTTCTTGAGCCGCATCAGTCTTCGATTATTGACGTCGACGCTATATAATAACACGTCCCCATCCGTCATCTCCCATATTTGCGTGGTTTTTGAACCAGGCGCTGCGCACATGTCCAGCACTGATTCACCAGGCCGCGGATCCAGAACAATCGCGGGAATCAGAGAAGCAGGATCTTGAATATACCCTTTTACAGAAGTGTCGAAGGTTGCTTTATCATACCAAGGAACCGGATCCTTCGCCTGAACCTCGCGGGTACGAATGCATTTCCTGGGAATTACCGAATATATTCGCTCCGCATTCTGGCCCAGCACCTGCATCCTAGCTGTGAATTCTTGAGGAAATATCTGCCCCATGCTTTCGACTTGTCCCTCTAGTTTTAATACCTTAGAATGCATTCGGCATTCTATGCATCAAAGAATCCGAACGGATTCTTTTAATAGTTTGCTTTTAAGGATATTTTACTAAGTTACAGAGTGGTATTTCATGCAAGTAGCTCGAATAAAACTGGCTGGCAGGGATCCAAAGCAGTTGGATACAATATGCGCGGACATTAAAGACATAGCTGAGAAAATCGGCGTCTCAACACGCGGACCAATACCCATGCCGACCAAGAAGCTCAGAATTCCTGTTATGAGAACACCGTGCGGCGACGGCATGCACCGTGGCGGCGGAGGCGGCAACTGGGAAACCTGGGAGCTCAGAATTCACAAGCGAATCCTCGATGTCGGTGCCAACGAACGAGTTCTGCACGCAATAACAAGAATCCAAATACCAAGAGACATCAATATTGAGATACAACTCACGGATTAGATCATTATAACTTCATATAACGCTTTCTATAATCCCGAAGTGCTGAAGAAAATTCATTGTGTAATCTTTTCGGTAATGTGTTTTTACCATGCTCTTCAAGATCACGCAACCCCAATTCATCTTTACTGACGACAATATCATCTTTATTATAAACTCCTATAATCGAAGAAAATGCATTTGGTTTTCTACTATCTTTTCCTTCAGTAACCAGATGTTTATTTTTTTCTACTACTCGTAAAGATATATGGTACAGACCATCAACTTTTTTGTCATGTCCTGTATATACGATATCTGAAACATCAACGTTTAAAACAACGCGTCCATTATAAGTTCTTTTTTTTATTCTGAAAGTTTCCATACTCGGATAGATACCGAAATCCTTATAAGCATTACCAGACAATCCTATGAAACAGTGATATTCATGAAACTAATCTTCTTCGGACCGCCTGGATCAGGAAAAGGAACCTATGCAGCAAGAGTAGGCCCGATACTCGGAATACCCCAGATATCTACAGGCGATCTGTTAAGGACAGAAGTCGCAAACGGCACGGATCTCGGCAATAAGGCCGATGAGTACATGAAAAAAGGGGAGCTCGTTCCTGACAAGCTTGTTATAGACATGCTTGAAAAAAGGCTGGAAAAGTCTGACTGCAAAAATGGATATATTCTCGATGGGTTCCCAAGAACAATCGAGCAGATGAAAGAGCTTGAAAGATTTGCAGAAATAGACCTCGTGATACTTTTCGGCATGCCAGAAGCCTTCCTCATTGAGAAAGCTCTTGCAAGGCGGGTTTGCGAAAAGTGCGGAGACGTGTACAATATTGCGCATATCAGGAAAGGCAAGGTAGATCTTCCGCCAGTAGCTCCGAAGGTTCCTGGCATCTGCAACAAATGCGGCGGAAAGCTCATCCAGCGCAAGGATGACAATGAAAAGGTCATCCGCGACAGGATAGAAACCTACAAAAATCAGTCCCTGCCTCTTCTAGAATACTACAAAAAGAAGGACCTTGTCCGGGAAGTCGAAGTCATAGGTCCGCCCGAAGTCATGGTTCCTATAACAATAGAGACAATAAAGAAAGCGTTGGGGAAGTAACGATTAATCAATTATCTGGATTCAAACCTTCCCCCAAAAGTCGTCGTTTGTGTGTTTGGAGAATACTGGGCAGGTTTCTTTCTTATTTTATAATGACCCTCAAAATTAAATTTGGTGCAAGGAATATTTCTTTTATAACATCTCTCATGATCTGGACTGCTCTCAGAAACGCTACATTCTCTTTTCTCTGTATCACCATCTCCTTGAACACCCTCAATATTACAATGCCCACAATAGGAAGTTGGTCGAACATCAAAAGCTTCATCACTCATATCTTTACCGTCAACCTTTTTCTTGACGCCGCCATGCTTAGCAACATTAGATAAAACTTCCCTTGAGGTGAATGCTAGGGGTCCTTTAACACCGTTTCCTCCAGGAACAACCGCATAATCCATTCCTAAGCGAAGATCATTTCTATACATCATACACATCAATTAGCGAAAATTATCACAGAAAACCTTAAATTCTAAATCCCGTACCTCGGATTGCTCTTCCTCTTGAGGTCAAAAATCTCCTTGAGGACCTCTTTCTCGCTGTTGCTCAGGAACTTCTCGAACTGCCTGAGCCTCTTGAACTCCTCAGAACCTATGTTGGTATAGAGAACATCGCCCTCGACAACCTGCCTGCCGACAGTAGGTCCTGTTATGGAAACAGCAAGCTTGTCTCCTGTCTTTGCAGAATCCACGTTTGTACCCTCTTTCTGCAGCTGCTTTATTTCTCCAACTTCACGCACGCCCAATTGCTTGTCCCATTTGAATAGCTTGTATCCGGGTTTCAGAAAACCGAATACATCGCAACCGACAATTGCAGGATTGCTCGCCCTGAACACGTACCCTGTCATTATCGATATCTTTCCAGGCCTTGTGAGGACATCTATTTCATTTTGCTTTAATTTCTCGCTGATATCCTTGGACCATTTCTCATAGTCCTCGACAAGATGATAAACTATGTTTGATGACAGTATCTTGATTCCCTTGTCCTTCGCCATTGTCGCAGCATCCTCTGCAACACCCACATTGAAGCCGATCACAGCCATGTTTGTCGGTTCCTTGTTCGTTTCTGCATGAATAACAGCTTCCTTTGTGATATTCCCGATAGTAGCCTCCTTGATCGGATAGTCCCTGAATATGTTCAGCATAGCCTCAAGACTGCCAACGCTGTCGGCCTTGAGAACAAGCCCCTCATCTTCCCGCACTATCTCAACCTTTTCTTTCTCGTGCTCGAATTCAATGAATATTCTCTTGGCATCGCTCTCCCTGTTCACAACAACAATCGGCGAGCCTGAAATAACATTCTCTATTCCAGGAGCAGCAACGCGCACACCACATGCAGCAGTGCATTCATCAACGGGCTTGAACTTTTTTTCAGCCCTCGTATCCTTCAATGGCTCTGGCTCAAGCAGACACTTGATCCGCGTTATCATTGGGTTCTTACCCCCGATAACCATGAATTCCCCGCGCCTTATGGTTCCGTCATATATAATAACGTCCAGGGTTTTTCCCAGGCCCACGACATCTTTTACTTCAAGCACACTGCCCTTTGTTTCGTTCGTCAGAACCAGTTGCTTCGTGAGAAACTGCTGGGCAAGCCCGATCAGAATAGCCAAAAGCTCTGGCACGCCTTCTCCGGTTTTACCGCTCACAGGAACCGCTGCAATGGTTGACTTGAAGCTCGCGATCCTGTCAAACCTGTCAGCCGAGAATCCGCGCTTTGATATCTGTTCTATGATCTTGTAAAACTGCTCCTCGAATTTTCTCTGGGTTATAACAGACTGATGACCGAAGCTCTCAACGAACATGATGGCCTCTTTGTACTTTCTCCCCTCCGGCACCTTCCCGGTAGCAGCAATTTTTTTCCTCTCGAGTTGCTCCGGCGTCGGGGTCTTCCAGCCAGGAATCCTGTCAATTTTATTAACAGCAATAACGAAAGGAGTTTTTTCGGCCTTCAATATCTCGAGGCTTTCAATGGTTTGCGGCTTAAGGCCCTCCATTATATCAACAACTAGAATCGCGAGATCAGCAATTGATCCTCCGCGCTTGCGCAGGGTCGTAAAAGCCTCGTGCCCCGGGGTATCAATGAAAAGCAGTCCAGGAATAGTTATCTGAAACTTGAATTTGACAAGACAGGCCTTGCAGATCTTCTCAACAACGTTCGTAGGTATCTGGCTTGCCCCAATGTTCTGCGTAATCTGTCCAGGCTCCTTCTCAGCCAGAGAGGTCTGCCTAATCTTGTCAAGCAGCGTTGTCTTGCCATGATCCACGTGACCCAAAACAGTCACGATTGGCTGGCGTAATACAATCTCCTTCGGAGATTGCTCCTCTTTTTCCGGCATGATTATCGCCTGTTATGCGCATAAAACAAAATACGTTAGAAGAAGATAAATACTCGAATCGAGATAATGAATTTGTCATTCATTCTATTCTTAGACCCTTACAAATAGATCTCAATGTTTCAGCATCCATCTGTCCTAGAGCAGACGCCTTTCCAGGCATCGATGCAAATGTGAAGACATTCCCATAAAGTGATCCGCAAATTCTCGTCAGTAAACCATACTCTCCCATACATATGCCGACGATATCCTGGCCGTTCGATTTGGAGTACGCAACGAGATTAAGCATTCGCAAACAATCGTCTGGGCTATCGGCCATGGTCGCAATCTTTACTATATCTGCTCCCCTGTCAACAATTCTTTCGTATATCTCTTTCAACTCTTCGTACTTCGGTGTTTTCTCAAAATCATGATAAGAAACAATCAGTCTGGTCTTGCCTGATTTTTTAAGTCCAAGGGGATGTATCAATTCATCATCAACAATTTCAGCCCCGAGTTCTATAGCACGCTGAAGATACATTTTTCTTTCATCTTCACTTCCCTTGAAACCAGCGCGTGGATCCGGACCAGCTTCATCCTTGTGTCGATTTGTTACAATCTTGGGTTTTTGACAAAAAGAAAACAGCCTCTCCAGATTTATTTCATTCAAGTAATCTAATCTAAGCTCAAGAATATCAGCATACTCCTCGGCTTCTGCAATATCTAGACGAGCCTCATTCATCGTAGAAGATACAATCGGAATTGCAATTTTCATATAGTATCAGCTCATGACCTAAAATTCATGACATAATCAAATGTGCATTCGCAGGGTGCTTTCTTGCAGACATGGCAGTTCTCAGAAAATATTCGTGAAAGCTCCTTTTGAACATCGACTCCGAGTGAGTTGAATACCCCCATTGCGCAAGAAAAAATATCCGCAGCCTCCATTGCTATCCCCCTGAAATGATCGTCTCCATGACTTCCACGGAATACCAGAATAGCTTCTGAAAACTCACCCAGCTCCTCTGCAAGATGAACAGCGGCATGCTCAAGGGTCCTTTTTTCAGCCGGATATATCTGCTGGAACATCTCTTGAAACTCTCTAATTGTCGACGGTCTCTTATTGGAATCAGCTTGAACAGACTGCCTTGTATCTGATTTTTCTTCCTTGCAGATGCATGGACAAGAATTGCAGTATGTGCATTTATAGGGAAAGTTGGACCACACCTCGTTGGCTAGATCTATATGCAGTCTATTCATTATAGAGCAGAACCAGCTTAGTGTTATCAGAAGATTCGCTTTCGCCTTTTCTAAATCATTCTTTCGGATTCCCTTCAAAGCCCTCATATTGAAGCGGCTATAGTTGCTGAGCATATCTCCCATGCTATAATGTCTGTCATTGGGAAGACTGTAGACTTCTTCGACAAAATCCTGAAACTGCCTAAGTGTAGAATTTTCATCAATGCTTGGCATAATAGTAGTAGCATCCGAAAGAATTTAATGCATAATATAAAATCAGATAGCGGGAATCTTTTCAAGAAGTTCTTTGTAATTAATTCTGGCCGCATAAACCGTGACATTTTTCAGACCGTTGGCACTTCGTAATCTTTCAATATGCGAGTCCAATACATCCCTTTGGTAGCACTGGGCATATACATCGAAGGTTCCCAGAAAACCGACAGCGGATTTATCACGCGTATCTCTAGCCCGCACAAGAACACTACAGTTATACGTTTTTGTTCCCAAATTAACGGTAAGAAACTTTCTAGAGTTGCCTTCAGAATAGAGCATGATTTTCTTACATCGGCTATCGGCAGATTTACCTGTTATAAAAACTATATGCGGCAACTCTGGCAATTTTGTAAATGTAACCAATTCCTGAGGCCGAGTTTCTGCGCAGAAGAGTTCTCTTGCTGGACACGTATATGGCGCTACAAGTGGAAAATGATTCTCTTCAGTAATATCTGGTGAGTATTGTAATTCATCTTGCATATGCAAAACAATCGTCAAATTTATTTATATAGAAAAACTATTCTTTCTTCTCTTCAGGTGTCTTTTCGCTTTTCCCAAAAACCTCGGCCGCGCTCTTCTCGCCCTTCTTGGTGATTGAGCAGTTTATCTGTATTACATCAGCAGCTATCGTGTTCCCACGCACTGTTTTCCTCTTTCGCGCGCCGTCATGAGGCCTCTTGATCTTCTTCTTGCCCCTGAAGCTCCCGGAAAAACCAATGCCTTTTGTAAGAACTATGTTCCGTCTTGAAACGCCCTCGACGTCCTTGCGCATCGGAAACCCGTCCTTGTCCGAGCCCCCTGTTATTTTTAGCTCTGCCCCGCTCAAGCCGAGAAAATCTCCGCTAATCACGTCCCCTATCTTCTTGCCGAAGACCGGGCAGTCTCCCTGGTCTTTCTCAACCTGGAAGGTCTTTGCGGCCTCGTTAACGACAAACTTAAATGAAGGCATAGTAATCCTTCATTATAGTTGACAAACACATTTATAAAGCATTATAGTGCTCCAAGTAATTAATCGGAATATAATATTTACTTGGGCACTACGTAGTGAAGCAAAGCTTCACTTGTACAGGCGAAACAAAGTTTCGCCATGTATCCTGTGATCCAAATGCTATTAATATCCCATGGTTGTTAGTATCTATCTGGATCACATTAGCATCAACCTATTGAGAAGGTGAACAAAATCACAAAAAAACCAATACCCGAAGTCAACATAGGTCTTATCGGACACGTGGATCATGGAAAAACCAGTCTCGTGGAAGCCCTCACTGGCAAATGGTCGTCCACCCACAGCGAAGAGCTGAAGCGTGGAATCACGATCCGGCTGGGGTATGCGGACACGGTGTTCTACCACTGCGATAAAGACAAGTTATATTCAACCATGGACAAATGTGTGAAATGCTTTGGTGAATGCAAGCCAACCCGCGCCGTGAGTTTTGTGGACATGCCAGGACATGAAACCCTCATGGCAACAGTGCTCAGCGGTGCAGCGCTTATAGACGGCGCACTCCTGATAATTTCAGCAGACGAAAAATGCCCGCAGCCGCAGACAGCAGAGCACCTGAAAGTTCTTGATATTATAGGAATAAAGAACATCGTGATAGTGCAGAACAAAATAGACCTGGTGAATGACGAAACAGCGATGAAAAACTACAACGAGATAAAGGAATTCGTCAAAGGAAGCGTTGCCGAGGACGCCCCGATAATACCTGTCAGCGCGCTCCACAGAATAAATCTTGACATCCTTATAGAAAGCATAGAGAAAAATATCCCGACACCGAAAAGAGATCTCGAATCCTCGCCGAAATTTTACATCGCGCGCTCTTTTGATATAAACAAACCCGGCGCAGAGATAGACAAGCTTCGCGGCGGTGTCTTAGGCGGTTCCATGACAAAAGGCAGAATAAAAGTCGGGGACGAAATAGAAGTAAGGCCAGGCGCAAAAATCAAAGACACTTATTCGTACCTGAGATCGAAGGTAGTTGAAATCATACACGGAAATCAGAAGGTCGAGGAAGCTGTCCCAGGCGGGCTGGTTGCGCTCCAGACAGAACTTGACCCTGCTGTCACAAAAGGCGATGCACTGTCAGGCAACCTGGTAAGCTATCCAGACAAGCTCCCAGCAAACACGTCAGTAATAAAATTCAAGGTCAATCTTTTCGATTATATAATAGGAGTAGAGGGGCAGCAAAAGGTCTCGCTGCATCTCAATGATCCTCTCCTGATCACGCAAACAATAGCAAAGACAGTTGGTATAATAACAAGCATAAAAAAAGAAATTTATGAAATGAAGATCAAGATCCCGGTCTGCGTGGAAACAGGCGACAAGATCGCGCTATCGAAGCAGATAGCCGGCCGCTGGCACCTCATCGGCTGGGGAGAAATACTATAGTATTATAATTTAGATATTATTCCTAACTCGCAACAGAAGCAAGTTCTCTATTGGGAGGATAGAGAGTTGCAACACTCGCTAGGACCGGTGTTGGTAAAGAACTTTCATCCAGCATGTGCGGAGAGAATTGTTTGTCTGATTTTGGCTCGACGTATGGAACCAGGCTCCCGAAAAGATGTTTTCTCGCTTCAAGACATTTCTTTTTCTCGCATAACGTCTGAAACATTGGGCATTCTTTCGCGTATACGCTAGCCAGATGGGCATCTGGGTTCCTAACAGTCCATCCAAACCCCATTTTGCCATGCTCCAAGCACTGGTTGCAATGATACTGCGGTGTATGACCATAGCCGTTGCTTTCACTCATTTCTTATCACCTAGAAAATTAGTTTCGGTATGCAAAGGATTGTTCCTTTCCTTCTGGAGCAATCCCTGTAGATACGTCCGGAACCGTTTGCGCCATACGCTCAGGTATGAAAACCGAATTGCTGGATCCTAATTTGCCGCCTGTGTTGGCCATTTGCGAACAAAGACACTTTCCGTCTGAACATTGTTTTAGAAACTTCTCTGCATCCTTGTCGCCTTTTCTTGACGCAGCTGCAGCCTCCTGGACCGCTGAGTCACAAAAATAGTAGCACACCGATATTGCTGCGTTCGCGGAATGTTCCTCCTGAGAACGCTGACAATGGCTTCTGTATGTAGAACTCATTCCGGGATCTGCAGCCCTTCGTTTGCGGCGACTGCAATCTTCACGCATCCCAGGCTCTGCATTATAGAACCCAAGCATATACGCAGCATTATTCAATCCGGTATTTCTTGTATTAGTTGTCATTTAACCTACACCCATATTCTCGTATCCTAATATCTCGGGTGGCCAGTCGATTTACTAACACTGTTAGAAAAAAACAAAATAACGCCTATCTTAATTTAGTTTTTCTGAATTCTGATCCGCAGAACCCGCAGAAAAGAAGATCCTTGTTTCTCAACTCAATAAGTCTTCCTTCCTTGCATTTTCTGCAATGTGATATCTTCATACGTTCTTACACCCCACAAAACGGCCCGAAACCCGACGCGATGCACAAACATGCGTCGGCAACGCCGAATAACCTGAGCATAACATCTATGAAACAAATTGTGGAACACAATTTGTTTACATCTAGCACTCCACATTATTACCTGTGACCGACCTGTCGCAGAATTGTGGAATGCTCAGATTTCAATATCTAGTATGCCGTAATCCACTACACCAGAAACTGTCTGACCTACACCCTCAATTTCCGGTCTCGATAACACCCTTAGCCCTCACGGGGTATAAATATTTTTTCAATTCTTTTAGTCGATATTGCAAAAGACATGTTTTCTGATATATTTTGCAAATGTGTTATTGTTCAAAAGTCATGAATTACGACCCGTGAGCATACAAATTTTATTTTAAATAACGGGCGCCAAATTGACGAACTGCATTATTTGTTGGAAATATTGTCATGGTTCAGCGCGTGGTTATACTACATTATCGGGTCTGCAAAAATATTTATTGAGATTTATGGCAGAAATAAATCACCGTGAAGTGGCACAACACACAAAACGCCCACTTTCCAGCGGATAAACCTTTAAATATATCACGTATACTATCATCTGCAACTCGTAAACCAATAGACTTTGGTTATTGACCAATGGACGTTGGTTATGGAAGGTTTTGAAAATGGACATCTACAAGATGTATGACGAAGAAGACGATGATGAAGACTGGGAAGAAGATGATGATGATCTTGAAGAAGAATAAATCCTCGTCAGCAAATGAAACAGTATTCTGATTTTTTATTTTTTACCTTTAAATTACAGAAAATGAAACAGAAGTTATTATTTCTCGAGACAGGCTCTCACAAACTCCAGGAACATAGGTGCCGGGTCGCCGAATCGTGATTTGAACTCCGGATGCCCCTGCGTTGCAATGAAGCATCTGTGATCCTTGAGCTCAAGGAATTCCATGAGCCTGGTGCCGTCTTCCTTCTGATGGAATCCCGAAAACACGAGACCATTCTTTGTCAGAATATCGATGTATCTTGGATTGACCTCATATCGGTGTCTGTGCCTCTCAAGAATTGAATTCTCTATATCACTTTCAGAAAACACACCAAACCTGAACGCCTGATCCTTTCTTTTCATCAGCTCTCTTATCAGTGCCTGGTCAGCCAATGCCCTGCCAGTCTTTGTGTACATGTTATAAATCCTGGAATTCTTGTCAAGAATAGCAGCATACGCGCCAAGTCGCATGGTGCCACCGTACTGGCTGCTCTCCAGCAGAGATTTCTGGGACAGAAGGATATCTATCACCGGATTCTTCGTGCTAGGGTTGACCTCTGTGGTGTTAGCGTCCAGCAAACCATGTGCCCTTGCAAATTCGACAACTGCAAGCTGAAGTCCATAGCATAGGCCGAGGAATGGCATATTATTTTCTCTTGCATATCTTATAGCATTTATCTTGCCCTCGATCCCGGATGACCCGAACCCGCCTGGTATAATAAGCCCGTCGTACCTGCTCAGCTCATGAAAATCTGGTGTACCCTCCAAAGTCTTGGAATCTATCCAGCTTATTTCAGTTTCGCAGTCCAATTCCGCGCCAGCATGCTCCAATGCCTGATTGATTGATATATACGAATCGCGCAGCGTGAAGTCTCCGATATCAACATATTTTCCAACCATTGCTATCTTTATCCTGTGCGTCGGGTTCTTTATCCTGGAAACCATCCGCTCCCAGTCAGACCAGTCAGGATGCACCGCAGGCTGCAGATTCATCCTCCTGAGAATCTTGTTGCCAAGCATGTCCTTCTCAAAATTTAATGGAACCTCGTATATGGTTTTTATGTCAGGGGCGGAAATTATATTTTCAATGCCGACATTAGCATAGGTCTCGATCTTTCTCTTGCGTACCTCATCAAGAACCTTGGAGCCCCTGCAAAGAACAAAATCAGGCCATATTCCGGTTTCATTCAGCATCCTTATTGCCTGCTGCGTAGGTTTTGTCTTCATCTCCCCGATGCTGTCCGGTATTGGCATGTAAGAAACCAGAACATGCGCGACATTTTCCTTGCCGAACTCAATCTCGAGGCTCTTGGCAGCAAAAAGATATGGCAGATTCTGGTAATCGCCTATTGTACCGCCTATTTCCACAATAACAAAATCATACTCGCTATCATCATTCCTCTTCGCAGCCTCCCTTATTCTTCGTTTTATTTCATTGGGAACATGGGGTATGACCTCGACCGTTTTCCCGAGAAACTCCCCCTTCCGCTCTTTTTCAATAAGCTCCCTGTAAACCTGGCCCGTGGTTATATTATTTAGCCTGGGAATCGGGATTCCGAGAAATCTTTCATAATTCCCAAGATCCTGGTCGATCTCACCACCGTCATCCGTGACCCAGACCTCGCCGTGCTCTGTGGGCCGCAGCGTGCCAGCATCGCAGTTGATGTAGGGATCAATCTTGACAGCAGTCACAGAAAAACCGTACTGCTGAAGAATCTTGCCGATAGAAGCAGCTGCAATTCCCTTTCCAACACCAGAAATAATCCCGCCTGTAACAAAAATCAGTTTCATGCGTCATATTAATGTGTTGAAATATTAAAAGTGCGAATTAGATTTTGCATATAAAAACTTTTGCGAATTCATCCTATCATGAGTAAATTCGTTGATGTGGTAGATAGAATCCACAGTTCACCATTTACCGAAGCACGATATGCAAAAATCGTGCCAACAAACAGCACCGTAAGATATTGTTTCCGTCTTGGAAGAATAATTCTGTCTCATGCTCCGCACTACCTTCCTGCTGTTAAGCGCGATGCAGAAGTATATGCCTGGGCATTACGCACTCTTCTTGAGCCAGAAGAAATTAAAGTGCGCTTGAAACTGAATCCCAATGACAACAATGATTGCAGCATAACCATAAAATACAAGGCATCGGATAAAGAAGAACTGGAAGAGATACGATCATACCTAAAAAAAATATATCAGGAGCATCTAAAAGCTACAGGAAAACCTGAGGACGAGCTCACCTTCGATGAAGATGCTCGGCCTGAGAAAAGAGGAAGGCCCAGAAAGAACGTTTTCAATTTTGTATAAGATTTGTTCTATAATGATACTAAAACTAATAAAGTTAGATTGGATCTTCTTTGTTAGAACTATCAATTAATCCTCAGTGTCTGGTTAGATCCAAGCGAATCAGCCGAACAACGAAATTTCGAACTTCGTGAAGAAATTTCGCAGTGAGGCTAGATGAGCGCGGAAGACCCTTAGTTGATTCTAAGAGTTTGATTAGAATAGCAAATCGGGCACTTAATCGTGGAGTAATACCAGACATGATCGCAACTTTGGCACTTCCAGGTCTCTATCTGCGTCTTGGCATACTTAGGCTTTCTTGGCAAGCTAACACTGTCCCTGACCAGAGACCCCGTAATCAATGTAATAATAAACCTCCGTTGCGTGTTTTGAATCACAACGGTTCTTCATTTCAGAATCAGCTAATACTATGTACGCGGGTCATATTTATACCTGAATCAGAATATTCTATCATGAAACCAAGCAAAAAATCTATTACAGTCCTCAGATTTTTGAAAAAGAACTATTCTAAACACCTGGCCCACGGCAAGCCCTTCGAGGTAACGATCAGCTGCATCCTATCGCAGCGTACCCGCGAAGAAAATACAGAAAAAGCCAGCAGGGCTCTTTTCAAGGCAGCAAAGACCCCCAGGAACATACTAGCCATGCCCACTAGAAAAATCGAGAAAATCATCCATTCCACGGGCTTCTACAGGCAGAAGGCTAGAATAATAAAAAAAGCCTGCCGGACCATAATCGAAACATATGATGGCAAAATCCCGAGAACCCGCGAAGAGCTGATGACAATACCTGGAATTGGGTACAAGTGCTCTAACATAATTCTGAGTTACGGCTTCGGTAAACCAGCTATCGCAGTCGACACGCACGTTAACAGGATTTCAAAACGCCTTGGTCTGGCAAAAGAAAGGGACGACGTCGAACAGGTTCGGGAAACCCTGGAAAAGGCGTTTCCGAAAAGAAAGTGGAATATTTTGAATCTCGGCTTTGTAAACTTCGGCAGGACCATATGCCTTCCAAGAAATCCAAAATGCCCGACCTGTCCTCTGAACAGCATCTGCCCATATTATAGAGAACATTACCTGTGAGCTTTTCTTGTTTTTTGCTTGCCCATTTCTTTAAGCTTTTTGTACTTATCATATTTTTTCTCAAACGTATTAACGATCTTGTAGATCAGAGCGATTATTATCAGAACAAGCAAAAGCCAGAACCACCAGTAATCCGGACAGCTGAGCATCATTGCAAGTATCAGCAGTATGAGAAATATCAGTGCCAGTATGAACCAAAGCCATTCGTGGGTTCTGGAAATAATAGACACGACTATAACAAGTATCAGCACTGCTATTATTAGAACAAGAACCAGACCCAGCCACTCCATATTGAGGCACACCGGAGAAGGCGTTTCAACAATCCTTTCTTTCTCTATTATGTTCTCAATTATTTTTTCCTTTTGTATTATTACAATTGGGACCCCTGGTAAAATTTCGCATGGCTGCACCTCATAGGGCTTGTGATAACTCGTATTGCAATTATTCAAATCAGTGCATATCCTTACCTGATAATTGTCCACACACCTGCTCCAGTCAGAGCAATCCCAGTTCTCCTCGCATCTTGGAACTGGTACAGGTCCACTAGGTCCAGGACCTGGCCCCGGCGGCACTGGTGGAAGCACAGGACATATGCCGCAATCCTGCGTACAGCTAGCGCAGGTTTCTCCAATTCCGCTGCAAACATTGTCCCCGCAGTATTCTTCTATCAAACCAAAGCCGCTGAAAGAATTGACCGTGGTCTCAAAGAACTTTGTGTTGTTATTTACCGTGGCACTGATTATATGCCATGTCCCGGAGCATCTTCTATCTAAAGAAATCCATTGATCGCACTTGTAAAGGTACATCCTACTCTCGTTCGTATAAGCAGTGTCTCCGTAGTACAAGTCCAGTATTGCACTGTTAAAAACTATACTGCTGTCGACCCCATACACAACCAGGAACGGTGAAGAAACGAACCTGTCCAGAGTAATATTTCTACCCGAATTTGTAGTGATGTTTATATCTGTTATCGTCGAGTAAAACTTGTCTGAATAGGAACTGAACGTCAGGTCATAGATTACTTCAGCAACAAGCCTGACATAGGTCCCGTTGTCTGAGTGCAGTGATTTTACCAACTCGCCCTCGAAATATACATACAGCGAAGAATTGAGCCCTGATCGCGTATTATTAAGAGCAAAAAGAGAAAGAATAGCCGGCGTCCCTGCAATGAAGTATTTGCCTGTACTGCTGCCGACGTTTCCTGTGGTATCATTCGCGAAGAATGTTACATTGTGCCTGCCGACAGCAAATGGCGTATAATTGTAAGGGACAAAATTGATCAGATTTACTGTCTGTTGTCCTCCAGTAGGAAGACTCACCACAGCCCACGTAGAAGCCAGATTTGCATCGCTTGCATTGATTGTGAGATTCGTATTCTCTATGTTAATAATAACCAGTTTCGGATAGACTGTACCGTTTACAACCGGCGAAATCGGCTCGCCTGCAAAAACCCTGACATCGCCGATCGCTACACTAACCAGTCCTGTCCTGGAGATTATAACGTATGTCTGAATAGAAAAAATAAGCATCTGTATAATAATCAAAACAAGTAGAATCTTCTTGCTGTTGTCCATAATATAAATATTGCAGGCAGAAGTATATATCTGAAACTATCTGAAATCTAACGAACCGTCTGATAAATCTTTATTTTCCCAGAATAATTTCCTAATGAGGCGTCGCCAGGAACGTTAACTGTAATATTTGCAGTTGCATTCTGTCCTGCTATAACAAAATAATCTCTCTCAAAAATCATCCATGAAGAAAGATTGCCCTCTGCCACAACTGTAAACTTAGATATCGTTTTGTCCGTGCTTTGTAAAAGAATATATCTGGTCTCAGACTGGCCAGGCATCAAAGTACCGTAATAAAGCGAGCTTGTATTGACATCGAACCCTGTATGATTTCCGATTGTAAGATATGCATCAAATTCCGCGTATCTCACATCTCCGGAATCCGAAGAAACTGCATACCAAAGAACAGCCTTAAGAAAAATCAGACACGGAAGAATTATTATAACCACGACTATGACTGCGATGACTTTGCTACCTTCTGTTTTCCCTTTTTTCTTTTCCAGACAACCCACCCAAGCAGCGCTATAACAAGTAATACAGCCACGATAATTATTATAAGCTGTAGGTTATCACTTCTGACCCCCTCTCTAACAGTAAAAATAAAAGCTTTTTCATTGGTTCTGTTCGCGAAATGCACTATAGCCGTTGCATTGTAGGAACCTAGAGTCAATCCCTTGGTGTCCATGTAAACATCCGTTGCACTTGTTTCATACGGATCTAAGGATATTGTCCTGCTCTCGCCTGTTATGGCGCTCGAATTAATCGGTATTCTAACCTCAGCCCAGACGCCATCCAGTCTATCATTCCACTCGCTCTGAAGCTCCACAGAAACCCTTGCGATCTGCCCAGGACTGAAATCATTCACGACAATATTTCCGATCCCGACAAAAATGTCTCCTGCCAAAAATTCGCCTGAAATGTCCTTGGTATTTTCGTCATATGTTATTTTTGCAGAAATAGTATATCTGCCCCTCGAAGTCGGGGTCCAGTTTAAAACAAAAACTGCCTTGGTCCCGGCTTTCAATGATGAGCTATCAGACAAAAGACTGGTTGCCTTGCTGCCATTTGGATAGAATATATCAACGGATACAAGCACCTGATCTACATCGATCGCCCCTATATTCTGAATTTCAAAATACATTATTGCCGGGGTTCCAATCTTCGTATTATTCGTCTTCAAAGAAACAATGATATATTTCCCTGTATACGGCGCGTTTATGTAAAGAAAGCTTTCAACCCCAGCCTTGGCGCCAACAGTTCCGCCTTGTCCGCCGGTAGATTCCATGACCCCTATGCGGTTGTCATGGAGGCCTGGACTTATATTTGCCGGCAATTCTATATGAACCGTAAAACTCGTATCGCTACTGGGTGACAGAAATGCACTGGTCTTGCTCAAAGTCATGTATTGCGAAAGATCTCCCTTGGCATAGATTTCAACGCTCAAAGGCGTTCCCTGATTATTCACAACAATATAACTGAGATCAGTCTTAAGATTGGGAATAAAGTCAATGTCGTTTCTGGGCGGTCCTATTCCTATCGCGAAAGAATAACATGAAAATAAAATTAAAGAAAAAAGAAAAAATAACAAAGTTTTTTTCATAAGCTCACTTATGCCTCTGTTGCCACGAATGTCAGTGTTGAGGTCTTCAGACCAACTGGCTCATCAAGTGGAACCTGTATTTTAAGGTCTATCTGAGCCGTGTCCGTCGCGTCCTGGTATTTCAGACGTGATACGAAATTGTTTTGTGCCGCTAATGTGACATTCGTATAGCTCATAACGGACGCTGTTGTGTTGAATGATCCTGGCTCATTTCCATCTCTTGCCTTAAACTGGAAGGAAGCTGTGTTGTCGCCTCCCCCTGTTCCGCTGAAAAGTGCCGTACCGCTTGCAGACACATTCACAGCAACGCCACCGTCATTTTGCAACAACAGCGGTGCCGGAGTTCCTCCGTCCGTGCTAGCGTTATATCCCTGGAACACAGTCCCGAAATTTACTGAGTTCACGACCAGAGATATCGCAACGATAGCGCTTACGTTTACCTGCGCCTGCCCTGCAACTCTCCCTGTTGGCGACACTGAAGTCTTGTTCATCAAGACCAGCGTGCTTCCCAGTGAAGCGACTATGGCAACAACCACAAGTGCCGCTAGTGTCTTGTTTGATATATCTCCCATTGTTCAAACCTCTATGGTGACTTGCTTATCACATTGACCGTGACCCTTGCACCGTCCCTTGAAGGATCCTTGGAAACATACACATTAACCTTCGCTGTTGATACGGGTCCGGCTCCTGGCTCCTGAAAGCCAAGCAAGGCAATCATTGCCCCGGCCAAAGATATGACGATGGTGCAAACAATCAAGACCGCAAGAATCTTGTTGGTGGATTTTTCGCGTCTCTCAAATTTTATTTGTTTTGCCTTTGCCATGTTTAAAACCTTCCATTGGAAGTTTTTAATCTTCAGAGAGCAAAGCTCTCTGAGAACTCAAAAAGCTCTGCTATTTGAAGGCATCCAACACATGTCATTTTGATATCGAACATGTGTTAAGATATCCATCATCTTCGTATTAATTATATGCGAGGGGGGATATAAACGTTTCAAAGGTTTAGACCGTGAATAAACCAGAAGATGAAGACGACCCGTCGCTCAAGTATAGTTCTATTACAATATTCATGCCTGATTGAACGTAATTTTCATAGGTCAGCTTAAAGCTGGTGGAATCGAATGAACTCAAAGAATAATCCCTCGTGCCAAAATCGAGCAATGTGTTTGGCGGCTGTTCGCCATTAGGGGAGCATCCCCAATTGCAGCTGTCTGACCATCTCCATTCAGAAGGTCCGGAACCTATGTTCACATATTTTAGATCGTTTGAAGCATAAGACCAGTTTATCTTGGCCTTGGTTATCGATATCGAACTATTGCATGTGTTCGTTAACACTATGCCAATACAAGAGACATAACTTGAAGAATTTTCAGAATTCATGTCCACAGACTCCACGCTCTGCACGGTTGAGCCTGACCTGTAGGCACCGCTTGCATCAATATGCAGGCAGTTTGAGAATGACGTCTGCGTACCTATAAAATCTATAAGCTCTGTTTTGGAACCCGGAGATTCATCAGAAGGAACGTTTATCCTAAGGTCAACCTCGGCCAGATTGCCTCCGACCTGATGCCCCAGATTTCTAATAAAACCCAGCGGGGTCACACCAGGCACGTTGGTCCAGTTGGTTAGAGAAGACCCATAGTCGAATGGATTGGTCTGGTTGACCGGAAAATCTGCCTTGAACTGGAATGAAGTTGTGTTATCGCCTGCCCCCGTTCCGCTAAAGAGCGGGGTGCTACTGGGATCCCTGTTTATTGTAACATCAACATTAACCGTACCGTCATTCTTCAGCAGAAACGGCGGGGGGCTGTTGGTCGCAGTGTCCTTAGTAGATCCCTGAGAAACAGTCCCGAAATCAACGGAGTTAACCTGCAGGGATATCATGACTATTGATGTGACATTGACCGTTGCCATCCCAGTAACATTTCCTGTTATGCTTCGCTGAACTACGAAAGCCGAAAGAAACAACGCCACAATTAATGAAATAATCAGTATATTTTTGTTCATGTAAATTAATTGTCCGTCACTGCTTAAATTGATTTTATACCTGATTCTTTTATTGAATGGCTATAAAAAAATTCAAGGGATTCTATACTCATGAGATTTAGTCATCTAGCAGACTGTCATCCAAACGAGCCTAGTGAGTTTAAGATTCTCGAAGAGATCATTAAACGAACGCGGCGAGAGCGGAAGAGTACTGTGGTGTCTTATGAAATTTAGTCATCTAGCAGATTGTCATCTAGGGTCATGGAACTCGCATCCAGAGCTGAAAGAATTTCCTCTACTGGCATTTCAGAGAGCCATAGACATATCATTAGAAAAAAAAGTCGATTTCATACTAATAGCAGGCGACCTATTCGATACAGCAATACCGCCGATAGACGTCATAAAATTCGCTGTTTCCCAGCTTAAGAAATGCAAAAATGCCGGAACCCCGGTATATGTTATAGCTGGCTCGCATGACTTCTCGCCAACAGGGAAGACCATGATATCAGTCATCGAAGAGACCGGTCTTATAACAGACCTTACTCTGAAAGAGATCGAAACAGAAAACTACTTGATTAGGGGCATGATAGGAAAGAAAGGAGCCCTCGAGACCAGCGAGTTTAAGCCAAACGAACTTGCGAAACTGAGCAGTAATGAACGTGTCGAGAGAGCAAACAACAAATTCAAGATATTCGCATTCCACTCAGCAGTGAAGGAATACTCCAATCCGCACATGAGCTCTGTTCCACTGGAGGACCTGCCAAAAGGGTTCGACTATTATGCATCAGGCCATATTCACAGCGTACTGGAGAAACCTAGTCCCAATCCCAATGCTTGCCTGATATTTCCTGGGCCCACATTCCCGGCAAACTTCACTGAACTCGAAGAACTTGACCATGGAGGATTTTTCATAATAAATACGGAAAAGATTGATTCCCAGTTCAAGATCGAAACAGAATACGTACCAATAAAATTATGCAGAACACTTCTGTTAGGCATTGATGCAACCGAGAAAGCTCCAAACGAACTCGAATCAGAAATCAGAAAAAAGCTCGAACTAAAATTGGAAAATACCATAGTCCTGCTGAAGATCAACGGCGTACTTAAAATAGGAAAGGTTTCCGACATAAATCTGAAGACCATGTCGGACATCGCTAAAATGAATGGCGCAATATGCCTTAAGAAAAGTATTCACATAACAGAACGGGACGCCAAGGAAATTGGTCCAAATACAATGGTGGCTGACATAGAAAATGAACTGATTGAAAAAAATATCGGTGGTTCTAGGATATTTTCAAAGGAAAATGAAAAAGAACTCGTTTGCAAGCTGATGAACATTTTAAGAGAAGAGAAAGGAGACTCTGAAACCAGGAGAATCTTTGAAGAGAGAATAGTATCAAACGCGTCGGAGGTTTTTCAAATTGATAATAAACTCAATAAGTCTTGATAATATACGAAGCTATACGCACGAAAAAATAGAGTTTCCAACAGGATCGGTCCTGCTTGCTGGAGACATAGGATGCGGAAAATCCTCGATCCTTCAGTCAATAGAATTTGCACTCTTCGGCATCCAGAAAGGCGAAATAGCAGGAACTGACCTTTTGCGTCACGGTCAGAACAACGGACACGTTGAGATGTGCTTTGAGGCGAATGATAAAGAAATTACCATAAGAAGGGTTCTGAAAAAAACGAAAACCGGAGTATCGCAAGACTCTGGGTACATAGTAATTGACGGAAAAAAGGAAGAAAAGACCGCATCTGAAATGAGAGCCATCGTACTTGATATTCTTGGATATCCTGCAGACTACCAGACAAAAAATCCTATCATATATCGCTACACTGTTTACACGCCGCAGGAACAGATTAAAAAAATAATAATGGATGAAAACCGTGCAGACATCCTTAGGAAGGTCTTCGAAATAGACAAATATTCTGTAATAAGACAGAATGCCGAAATTGTAATATCCGAACTAAAACAAAGAAAACGGGATCTGCAATCATCATCGGCCAGCCTTGAAAAAATGAAAATCGAACATGAAAATTTATTAAAAAATAAGGAAAGTGTCCTGGAAACGATTACCAAAAATAAATCCGGACTTCATGCCATGAAAGGATCTCTAGAAAAAGAGGAGACGAAACTGGAAGAAAAGCTGGCGGACATAAAAAGAATTAACTCGCGAATGCAACTTGTGGTGAAAAAACAGACAGAAAAGAGAATGCTTGAGGACCGAATGATCAGACTGCAAAGAGATGCAGAGTCCATGGAAATAAAAATCAGGGAAATTGTTGCTCATCTCTCAAAAGAGTTCGAAGATTTTATAATAGATGAAAATGAAATAAAAAAACTGAAAATTGAAAAGGAAAGAGAAAAATCCAATCTGATAGCAAAGGCCGGAATACTTGGTGATGAGATACGAAGACTTGAAAAGATAATGGACAATGGCATATGCGAATCCTGCGGTCAGTCTGTTTCGGACAGAAATTCATTTCTTTCCAAAATAGAAGAAAGAAGAGCTGAACTTAAGAAAATGATAGCATGCATAGAAAATGTTAAGAACGAAACGGAAAATATCGAGAGGGACATTAAAAAATTCGTAGAAACCTCTTTTGAGAAAAAGCGGCGTGAGGAAAAAAGACACCAGAAAAATGAATACGAAATGTCTATTTCTGAAATGAAAAATGACCTGATGCTGATGGAAAAAACTATTAGGTCGTTGAATTCAGATCTTAACGAAATTTCTATAGACGAGACCTCCTTGGGAAAAATAGAATCCGAAGAAAAAATGCTGAGATCAGTGATATCTGAGAAAAGACGCGAAGTACTTCAGGCTGAAAAATCCCTATCTTCAATGGAGTCGGACATGAAAAACCTCGAAAAGGAAATTAGCCGATATGATAGAGAAATAAACGAAGCGTCCGAGAAAAAAAAGAAGGCAGAGTATATTTCCGGGATAATCGAGTGGATCGAAAACTTGGTATGCCCGCTTATGGAAGCAATGGAAAAAAGTATTATGACATCGATTCAATCGTCATTCAACGACCTGTTCCAAAACTGGTTCGGCGTGATGATTAGTAGCGAAGATATGACAGTCCGCATAGATGATTCGTTCTCGCCAGCAATAGAACAGAACGGGTACCAGACCGAGTTTCAGAATCTTTCAGGCGGGGAAAAAACATCTGTCGCCATGGCATACAGGCTTGCCCTAAACAAGGTGATAAATGATATGGCGGACAACATCAAAACAAAAGATCTGATAATACTCGATGAACCAACGGATGGGTTCAGCTCTGAGCAAATGGACAGGCTACGAGAAGTATTGAATGAATTGCACATCAGACAGACAATAATAGTCAGCCATGAACCGAAAATAGATTCTTTCGTCGACAGCGTGATAAGAATTCACAAAGAAAATCACGTATCCAGGATTGCTAGATGATTTGCAAAAATGAATGAAAAAACAAAGACCGATCAAATTCTATACCTTTACCTTCTTCGATTTACCAAAAATCTTTGCTCTCATAAACAGGAAGAAACCAGCAGCGGCAATACCACCAACAGCCAGCAATGTGCTCAGCAGATCTATCCGCACTATGTTAAATCCTAAAACCTCGGAAAATATTTTGGACGCCAGTAATATTATGCACGCGAATATAACAATGAAAATTAGCAGAGCGCCTTCTACCTTATCCTTATATGTTGTTCTAGTCTTCTTCCTAGTGGAAACCATCATGATCCCTCTTTTATGAAGCAGCAAAACTGTCGCCACTGAAATGATCAGCGCTGCAAGGAAAGCAGCTAACCAGAACAGTGTGTTCGGTGATATCTCGTTCCTGAATTCTGACAAGTCAGAAGATTTTTCAGTACCTGCCGTTGAAGCGCTGATTGTCTTTGTCGGAGTCTCGCAATCTCTCGAATAAACTTTGGATACGCATGTAAATGATGTTTCAGTACCGCATAGGTAATCAATCCTTGTCTGTTTGCCGTCAGCACAGGTCGACCAATCTGTTGCGCTTGGACATGTGCATGAAAGAACTTTTGCTCTTATGGAAAAGAATGAAAATCCTTCGACATCAGCATAGTAATAGTAATAACTCCCGTCTTCGCCAGAAATGCGTAGTGGCTTATCGACCCAAATATTATTTTCGAGCCTCGAGAAACTGATCGTGGATGCATTCAAATCATTCTCAGTAAACCAGCTCTTGAGTATTTTGAATTTTATTGTGGATTGTTTAATGTTGGCCTGGCACATGTTTTTCACAATCTCAATCATTCGATACGTCATATAATCACCTGAAGACTGTGTCGGTTTTAGATATTCATTCGTCACAAGATTCGCATTGTCGCATTTCCTGTCGATGAGGAATGTGACGTCTGTCACAGCAACTCTTGGATTCGAAACCGACAGAGTAATCGGTGTGTCAGGGTTTATGCTCGTCCACTGCTGGAATGAACTAACCACCTGTGTAGTTTCATTGACAGAATACTGAAGTGGTGTGATCATGTATGATGACCCGCCACCCGCTCCACCGCCTCCGCCGCCAGTAGGATTAACAGTCAGATCCGCGCTTACCCGTGTAAACCTTCCCGCCAGGTCAGTGGCATTGCAATATATTGAATATGTACCAGCAGAGGTCGCTGTATATGTTGTCTGATTGGCAAGAACCGAACCTGCTGGCGTCGTTATATTCACGGATTGCAAACCAAGATCATCGCTTGCATTGCAGGTTATTGTGGTCGTGTCTCCGACCGTGATCGGATTGGCCGAAAACGATAACGCCACCGAAGGCGGCAAAATGTCAATCACAAATGATATGCTGCCACTATTATTCACATTGCCAGATGTGTCATTTGCATAGATGGTCATATTATAGAACCCTAGGGAACTAGCATTGAACAGAACACCATATCTGCCCGGAGTGACATTATACGACATATTCAGTAAGTTCGATGATATACCCGATGAGACATTTACCCAAACCTTGTCAACTGAAGGATAGTACGGATCCGTGACATTCGCCGATATGTTGACCGAGGTACTATCGACCGTGGAATTCGCAAAAGGATATGTGTCGCTTATCTGTGGTGGCGTTGTATCATTAATTCTGACGACTGTTATTGATGTATCATTATAATTTCCGGCCAAGTCTGAACAATTCGCAAATGCGTTGTAGTTTCCAGGTCGCGAAAATGTGAAATTGATGGCAGCGCTCGTTCCATTGAGAATCATCAGGCTAACATTCGAATTGTTGAAATAGAAGTAGCATGAGCTCACAGCAACATCATCTGATACGTTAGCTACAAACGCAGTTGAAATCCCTTGCAAAGTGCTTGTTGGGTATATTTGGGATACAGTTGGTTTTTGCTTATCATAATAGAAGGTGAATATGTTTGTATTCGCACTTCTGCCCAGCGTGTCATTTGCTGTATAGTAGAACCTGATTGTGTCCCCGCTGATGTAAAATAAAGGCATATTTAAATTGAATGTACAGTTGAAAAACGGTGATGACCCAGAACATATCATGGTTTCAGTATTATAGTTTACAGCAGCCAGAAGCTTGTGATAAAGCCTTGCAGAAGATGTGTTGAGAGTATTGGAAATGACATTGATGAAAAAGGTCACAGTATTATTGTTACTGTAGCTATTATTAGCTGGTGCGATGTTCGTAATTGTAGGATATGACCTGTCTATTGTTACCTGAAGCGTAGATGTGCTCGTACCATTACTTCCATACTGGCCTGCCAGATCGTATGCCTCGAAGTAATATGAAATATTAACCTCACCGAAGGTTGAAAGATCCACAGTAGCGCTGCATGCATAATTCGGAGATGTACCTGTGCATGATAGACTGGTATTACTGAAGCCTGATGTTCCAGTTCTCTTGTAAAATACCCGCACTGAAGATGTGTTCAGATTATTATCTATCACATTGGTGGAGAAAATCTGTGATGAGGAACCTGATATGAAGGCTCCGTTGGACGGCGTTGGGCCGTATACATAAGGAGGTGTCTTGTCAATTATTATTCCTGAAACATTGGCTGTCGAATTCTTATTTATGGCTATGTCAGTTGCATTTGCATAATAAGAATAATTGCCTTCATTGGCCAAACTATAGGTCAAAGTCGAATTGTTCGTACCTGATGAAGAATTTACAACCGTGCCGTTGACATAGATGCTTGCATTGAAGACGTTGATATCAATGATCGAGATATTGATCGTCTTTGTTATATTATAGTACCCGGCTGCTATCGGCGAATTGTCAACCACTGCAGGCGGAGTAATGTCCACATTGAATATAAACACATCACTTCCTGATCCATTGCCAGCGTTTCTGCAAGACACATTCCAATTCTGGCCAGAATTCTCTGCGACCGAGATATTATAGAATGTTGTGTTGGTGTTATTGGCAACCGTTAAATTCGTGGCTTTTAGCGAGCCGTTGATGAAAAGCGAGCAGTTTAAAGTCGCGTATATTCTGTCTAACACTTTGAATGTGAAATTGACTGAAGACGTATTTATCCAGCTTCCATCCGAAGGATATTGCAAATATACGGTAGGCGGCACTACTTCTATTCTAAGCACTGTCGAATTCGCCTTATTCCCTACTCCGTCCGTACCTTGTATTACTATTGTATGATTGGTCATATTCAAGGCAGGCGATATATTGACACTGAACACTGTATTATTCAAGGCTATTCCGGATTGGCCGTTCGAGACATTGTCCACAAATATAGTATAGTTTGTCTGAGCGAAGAAATTGTCCGTGATTATGAAAAATATTTGCGGTGTAGGATCCGTTGTCTGCGTGTTGTTTAGTGGAGAAGTTATGTTTACAACCGGGGGTATTGTGTCAGCCGAGAATAATCCAGTAATATTGTTCAGATTTCCGTATGTATCATTGGTATAAACTGTGATGGTATTATTACCCTGGCCTGCTATGAAGGTACTATTGCTGCAATTTGGCAAAGCTGTATTCGATCCGTTAAATCTGTACCAACAAGCACTGATACCATTCAGATCATAAACAGTGTAATTCAGAGAAATATTGGTCGTTGCATAAGTGATGTTTTGCGGCGACTGCAGTGTTATATTCGGCAGAGTGATATCAATTGAAAATGAAACTGACGATGAATTTATTCTCCCGAACGAATTGTTTGAATATACTGTCATATTATTGACGCCTTCTACAGCTGTTATCGTCGTATTGACACAGCCTACAAGAACTGTAGCCGAACCATTACTGAGCACATACCAGCATGAATCAAGAGCTGGATCTGAGACAGTATAATTCAGGCTGATGTTGGTGTAATTATACTTTGTGGTATTAACAGGGGATTGGATAGCTATGCGAGGAGCCTCCAAATATATGAAAAATGTGACATTCGTATAATTCACATTCCCAGCCGAATCATTGGCGTATGCATACAAAGTATTTGAACTCTGATTAAATGTCACATTCACAGGTCCTGTGTAAACTACATTCGTGCCGTTCCAGTTATACCATACCGTATTCAAATTCACATCGCTGGCAGAAATATTCACAAGAATGGTTGTATTTCCATATGTGATATTCTGCGGTGAAACAATTGAGATGACTGGCCTGGTCTTATCTATGATTATACTGGATACGATCGCAGTCGAATTGGTATTCCCTGCTGCGTCAGTAGCTGTTGCAAGGTATGAATAATTGCCATCATTTGATAAACCATAAGTCAATGTTGCAGAACTGGTTGCTGTTGAAGAATTAACCACTGATCCATTAACATATATGCTGAAATTGAAAAGACTCGCATGAGTTGCTGTGATATTGATCGTCTTCGTGATATTGTAATATCCTGGAGCTATTGGCGAATTGTCAATCAAAGCCGGCGGAATAGTATCAACCGTAACATTTATCGTTTCCGTGCTGTTCGAGTTTCCAGCTGAGTCATAAGCAGTCGCATTGAAATAATAGAAACCGTCAGCAAGACCTGTGAAATTGGCGAACAGGTTTGAACTGGAATTGGTTAATGATGAATTCACCATCGAGTTGCTTGAATTGTATAGTCGTATTGTCATGTTTGCCAGATTAGCATCGCTGGCCGTGACATTAACCTGAACATAGCTTCTATTGATATATGAACCGCCTATCTCTGTTGGCGAAACAAAGCTCACAGCAGGCGGGGTCGCATCCAGCGTTATGGTGTAGTTCCCTTCCTGACTCCAATTGTTGTTCCCGGATGTATCAAAACCGAGACAGTTCCATGAGAATACATCGCTATATGGTAATGTGTAATTCCAACTCGTGCTGTTGCTGGCACCTGAAAGTGATGTCGTGTTTGTAGTGACGATGCTGTTTGTAGAATTCCAGACATACAAGGTAAGATTGGATACGGCTATATTTGATATATTACATCGGAACGTTTGATTTAACTGATTCGTGAACGTTTGGTTCGCAGGACTCATTAGACGTATAATTGGTGGGACCGTGTCCGGAGTGATTATGACCGTATCGTTTGTCGTTTGCGTATTGAATCCAGTCTTATTGCATGTGACATTCCAGCTGAAATTACCGGCATTGCTGAAGGATCTGTTGTACTCATAGAATGTTGTTGTGGCATTATACGTCATGGCATTATTTGAGCTGTCAGCAAAATTTATTGTGCAACTTGCATTAGTTACAGGGCTGTCATCAATCTTTTTCGTGTAGTTTGCAAAGGACTTGACCTGTTGGTCCTTGTATTTTGTCTGGTTAGCAAAAGGCATTCCTGTATCAGTCTCGTCCCAAATGAACATCTGGCTGTTTCCTGATGTTGTATATGAAGTGAAGTGTGACACATTGAATATAGCAACCCCGCCTGTATAGGTAAGATTGGCGCACTCAGTTGAGTTGCACAAAACACCATCCCGATAAACAAGCGGTGCTGCATCCCATGGAAGCAGTTTTAATGAGACCATGGCGCTGCTGTTAAAAGATGAGTTTAATCCGCTTGCTATCACTGTGACATTATTGTACGTTATATTCACATTCGTGTTGAAATTCTGCCCAGCTGCATTTACACAATTTAACCATTGCACCATGCCGTATGTTGTGTCCAGGATTGCTGCTCCATTGCAGACATTGCTCAAATCAGGCAATGCGGACCAGTTTGTGGTATTGCCCGTGAACACGCTTGTATTGTATATTGGCACCGCTGATCTGTTCACTATCAGCACCCTTGTCTCCGAATCTCTATAATTGATAGCATCATAAACGCGTACAAACCAATTGTAAACTCCATCTGGAATGCTGATGTAGGTGAACGTCGTGGCATTGGAAACTCCGCTGACAACCGATGTTTGATTCAGTATCCCGTTCAAATATATAGACGCGTTTCTCAATCCAAGATTATCCGTCTCTGATGAATCGAAAACAATGTTTCCATTTCCACTGATCGAATTATTAGCAGGCGACGGTGACAAGATCGAAACATTTGGAGGAATAGAATCAATGAAGAAAGTTACATTCGTAGCATTCAAATTGCCTACGGAATCATTTGCATATGCATACAGCATATTACTGCCCTCATTGAAAGTCACATTCGCTGGAGTTGTGTAGGTGACATTAGTACCATTCCAATTGTACCAGATATTTGCAGCACCTGGTGCCGAAATGCTAACAGATATTGTTCTGTTATTGTATGTTGTATTCTGTGGTGACATTATTGTGATACTTGGTGGTATGGTATCAGTCGTAAATGTAACATTAGTACTGTTCATATTTCCAGCAGTGTCATTAGCCCAAGCATACAGAATATTTGTACCTTCTGCGAATGTTACATTTACTGGTGTCGTGTATGTAATGTTTGTTCCGTTCCAGTTATACCAAATACTTGCAGCTCCTGGAGCTGAGATATTGACAAGTACTGTTCTATTGTTGTAGGTTGTGTTGGCCGGTGAAACTATTGTCACGGATGGTGGTGTCCCGTTGAGTGTTATCGTGAAGTTTCCTTCCTGACTCCAGTTATAATTTCCAATCTGATCATACCCTAGACAATTCCATCTGAATGCGTTGTCATATGGTAGATTAAAATTCCAGCTTGTAGCGTTGCTGGATCCTGATAACAATATTGTGTTTGTAGTGACAATGCTCCCTGTAGAATTCCAGATGTATAGAGTTAGATTTGCAACTGCAACATTTGTAATGTTGCAACTGAATGTCTGGCCTGGTTGGTTTGTCAAGGTATTATTCGGAGGACTTACAAGATGCACGACAGGTGATGTCGTGTCAGACCTGAACGTGACGTTCGTTGAATTCTGATTACCCACTAAATCATTTGCATATGCGTATAGTGTGTTTATGCCCTCTGCGAATGTTACATTGACTGGAGTTGTGTATGTGACATTGGTGCCGTTCCAGTTATACCAGATGTTCGCAGCTCCTGAAGTCGAGATGTTGACAAGAACTGTCCTGTTGTTGTAGGTTGTATTTGCTGGTGAGATTATTGTTATTGATGGTGATATTGTGTCTGTGATGAATGTGGTATTTGTAAAATTCAGATTGCCAACTGAATCATTGACGTATGCGTATAGGATATTCGTGCCTTCATTAAATGTCACATTAACTGGAGTCGTATATGTTGTGTCTGTGCCATTCCAGTTGTACCATATATTAGATGCTCCTGGAGCTGAGATATTGACAAGTACTGTTCTATTGTTGTAGGTTGTGTTGGCCGGTGAAACTATTGTCACGGATGGCGGAATCGTATCAGTGATGAAGGTTACATTTGTTGAATTGAAATTGCCTACGGAATCATTTGCATATGCTATGATTGTATTCGCACCTTCTGCGAACGTGACGTTTACCGGAGTCGTATATGTTGTGTTTGTGCCATTCCAATTGTACCAGATGCTGGATGCTCCTGGAGCCGAGATGTTGACCAGTACTGTCCTGTTGTTGTAGGTTGTGTTTGCTGGGGAAACTATTGTAATCGACGGAGGAGTCGTGTCAATCGTGAAACTTCTCGTCTGTGAGGTATTTGTATTATTTGAATGATCCCAGCAGGTCACATTCCATGAATGGTTTCCATCAACAAATCCTGATACAGAGCGATTTGTCGGAGTATTATTCAAACTGGTAATATTGCTGGCGTTTACCGTGCCATCAATTGTCAGATTGCAGGTGACGTTGGTATCCAGATTGTCCGACGCTGTCCAGTTGAAGTTTATCGCGGTAGTTGACATATTGGACCCGTTTGAAGGAAAATTGAGCAAGATTGAAGGTGGTATAAGATCCGTAAAGGAGATGCTGAATGTCGATATATTTGTGACATTTATATTGCCGCTTGTATCATTTGCATAAATTCTCCAGCCAACATTTGTTCCCATTGGTACAGATGCATTGCTCCATGTGAAATTTGACCAGTTTGCTGCGCCTGTCATAATTATTGTAGACCTGTTGGTCCACACACCAGATTCGTTGGTTGCTAAGACTGCATAAGAAAGATTTATGTTATCTGTCCAATATGCTGACAGAAGTATATTGGAGCCCTGAGGAATGCTCGACGCATTTTGCGATTGATTGGACCAGTAAGGGGCCTGAATATCAGTGTAATTTACCACAAGCTTAGGCCTCAAACTTGTGTTTGCCGCATATTCATTGCTCCAGAATTGTCTTTCTCTGTTTCCACCAGAACCGTCGAATATTATGACACCATAGTTTGGATATGTCCCATTATACCATTCGTTAACTAGTTGTGTGATGTTCCAGATTCTCCAGCCAGGTGTTACATCAATAATTATTCCATCATGAGGCGTTGCTACGTAGTCCCCGCCAGGCGTAATCCAGTTGTTGACCAGATCGCGCGATTCCCATGTAGCAATTGTTTCCTCCCAGCTGTTTGTCAACCTGTAAACACTCCAAGGAGTTATGGTTGCGCCAGAAGCAGCATATAGATAAAGTTCCTGTGTTGCCGAATCTATTCTTATGCCAGAAGGCAGGGAACTCATGTTATATATTATCAATATTCGTTCCTGATTCCCGCCGTTGGTCCTTGTTTCAAGCGTATTCGACAATCCGTAATTCGTCAGCGGATTTGCCTCTGAAATGTATGTATCAAATGATCTTCCAGAATCCTGTATCACCAGTGCAAATCCTGGATCGCTGGCATTTATCGTTATGTTGTAAAGCTGGCCTGGTGTAACACTTGAAAACCACGTCCAGTTTCCTAGACATGTCTGCGATGTAAAATTCCAATCAGAACACTTGTACAATGCAGTAGCATTAGAGGACACGTTTATTGTTATCGTTCCGGTTGAAAATGGCACATATGGGACGAACGAGAATATGTTGGAGAATGGGTGCTGCAGTGATGAACTATTGATGGTTGATATGTCTATTATTTTGGTAGTATTTTGGTAGATCGTGATATTCTCCAGCACTATTAGAGAAAAGTCATTGGTATAGATTGGATCGTGAGGTCGTATCTCGAACCTGTAACTATTTTCACTCAGGTTAAAATTAAATGTCGTTGCAGTGCCATTGAATGCAAGAGTTCCGTTCGGATAATAAATCGTTATGGTCGAGTTTACACCTGTGGCATTCTCATTATCGATAGAAGCATTCACGGTCACACTCACATTCGGATTGATCACGGAAAAGCTGCCATTTGCTGAATTCTGCAGGCCATAAGAATCATTCGCGTATATCGTGAAATTATACACACCCTCAGTACTAGAATTAAACAAATTATAATATTTATTTCCAGAACCATATGACATTGAGGAATTGCTTCCGTCCAGATAGATCAACACAGAACTAACATTTATGTCATCCGCGACATCTGCTGTTATGTTTATTGTCTGGGAAACATTCGGCAGATTCGGGCTAACGGAAATATTGGCAATAACTGGCGCAACATCAACTGCAAAACTATTCGTGAAATTAATGGACATGTTTGTCGAATCGTATATGAATATTGTATATAGACCCAAGGTTGCACTGGAACTTATTGAATAGGTCTCTGTGAAACTTTGGTTGATAGTCAGATTCCAAGAATTTATGACCGAGTTGTTATAGGAGATATTAAATGTTAGGATCTTATTGCTGGGCCAGTTTGTACCATTGATAATGACTGTTTGTCCAAGAGCGTAATAGTATTTATCAAGTTGAATACTATTCAGTCCGATCACTATAAACATTCCATTTGCATTCCTCATATTACCTGATGTGTCATTGGCGAATATGGTGAAATTATACTGGCCGTTTTCTGTGGTATTGCTGAAAGGATAGCTGAATATCTGAGTGTTATCAATTTCTGACATGGTAAAATTCTGTTTCGCTCCACTAGGATATGTTATTTGGGCAAGGACGCTCTGAACAGAATCATAGAACGCATCTGCTACGTTCGCACTCATGTTAACTGTACTTGAATAATTAAACAGTGTACCGTTTGCAGGGCTGATGTTTGTTATATTTGGTGCAGTGATGTCAGTCACGTTGAAGTACGTTGTCATCGTATTTGAATTGCCAACCAGATCTGTGGCCGTGTATGTTACATTATATCGCCCAGGCCATATCAGATTCGAGAAGTTTCCCGTGTAAATAAACCAAGGACCTTCAACAGAATCAAATGAAAGATTGACAAGCTGGTTTGCGGCATCCCAGGTTATATTTGCAATGACAGTAGAATTTTCATCGACAAGAACCTGAAGCATCATTGATCCATTTGATGTTTGGTTGTATATCGTACCTGCGAAAGGCTGCGTCGCAGAGTTTAAGAATGACGGTGGAATCTTTTCCTTTGCCGTAACCACATATGTAACATCACTCAGGTTTGTCATCGGAAATATGATCCTACCCGTTGTATTTTCCACAGTTATCTGGTTTGTTATATCTGTTGTGTTGCCGAATTGAGTCTTGGTCACATTGAAACTCCAGTAAGTGCTATTAAGGCCATACATCGAATAATTTGTCCAGACTGTGATATTGTAAGTGTTTACCCTCGGACCTCCCTCCACATAGATATCATGCAATGTAATATTCCAGATCTTATGTGAAGAAGTGTCCGATATCAAATTTTCAGCATCCCGTATAGCATTCTTGTATGTATGATTCAATGTTTCGTTGATGACAGTATTTCCAGGAATCGATTCTGTAATCCACATTATCTGATTATCGGCATGTATCGTTGCATTTCTCGGAGCACCTACACTCATGTTATCAGATGCCAACAATTGTCCTGTGCTGTTATAGATGTAAGTTTTATTTGGAACTACGCTGTCTGGATAATCTGGTTTTACTTCTGCTTTATACCAATATTGTAAATATATAGGAATACTTTGAGTATTATTGAATCGTATTGTTGCTAATTTGTTAGCATTGGCTGTTTGATTCGGTCCTATGTAGTATCCTGAGTCCAACTGTCTTTCATCTATGACATAGGTCATCAGTTCGAATGGCTGAGCATGATGTATTTCAATATTTGCAGGCTCTGTAGAATAATTGTAATACACTGTCAACTGTTCTGTAGTATTAGAGGAGCAATTAAGATGGACCTGTATTGACATGTAATCATTCTGATCGAGTGTAACATTGTTGGTTATATTCTGTTCAACAAGCGTTGGAGTATTTGCAAGTATTGTTTGGCTCGCACCACATTCTTCGATTAAATTGTTCAGGTAATAATCTTCGATATGCATGCATAAACTGACCTTACAGGAGGCATTAGTCAGTGACATATTCATACGCAAGGTCTTCGTATTAAGCATATTATAACTTTTGGCAAAACTTCCATTGACACCTGCAGCATAATGATAAAATGCTGCCACGTAATTATTTCCAGAAGTCAAATTCAGAGTGTAAACCTTAGTAGCTGGAATTATATTAGTGATCGGTTCCTTCCTCATCCAAGTTGTTGAGTAGTTATTGTAATAACCATAACTTCTGTTTTGCCATTCCTGCAAATATGTAAGGAACCAGACACTTGTCGAAGTGCTGTTGATTGCATTAGCATAATTTGTTTTAGAACATGAAACATTGAATGTAACCACATCATACATCATGTAGTCAGTTACCTGTCCCGTATAATTTCCAGTTGAAGCATTGTAAGTTAAGGTTACATTATCAGCTGTTTCATCATTTATTACATAACAACTTGCTCCACTTACTGGCTGTCCTATCAAATTGTCAACATATCTTGCCTGAAACGGAATGTAGATATCATATCCTGCTCCAGGACTTCTCCCTTGTGGATAAACTGTTTGATTCACAGAAAATGCTACGCTCGTCGGTCTTGCCTGCACAACAAAACTCTGCAAACTGGTCTGGTTGCTGTTTCCGGCAGAATCATTTGCCCAGAAATACCAAGTCACATTTGTCCCAGCATTTGCAGTTATCAATGATACGTTCTCAGAAACATTCGTTGTTCCGCTGAATGAAACAAACGATGAATTGCTCCAGTTCCCTGTCTGATTTATATTGAAAACATACCCACCAAGTGCCGTGTTGTCAATCCATGTTGAGTTGAACTTCAGTGAGCTATTCCAGTAAACAGTTGTTTCATTTTTTGAAACGTTGCTCCATTGTGGTGCTATCAGATCAACCTTCAACAACCATGTTTCACTTGAACCGGTGTTTGCCGTCGTATCCGTGCAATTAACAGACCAATTGTAATTTCCAGAGTTCATTCCAGAAATGGTGAAGTTCAGCATCGCTCCCTTTGTTATCGAGGAATTCGTTTGATTAATAATTCTATTCAGAATCAGCGAGCAGTTTGAAATGTTCGAAACCGCATCCGTTACATTATATCTGAAAATATTTGTAGAACTGTTGCTCCAGCTGTTGTTTGCCGGTGATGTCAACGTAATGTTCGGTGGCACATCATCCCAGTATGCTATCGGGACCTGAACATTTGAAAGAACAGTATCTTCCCATTGAATATAACCATCCTTGGCTGCAGCATTGGTAACGTTCACGCAGAATTGTACCCCTATTCTTTCACCAACTGATATATTTGTCTCTGATGCTAGAACATAGCTCCATGTATTTGCAGTCCCTGGCGAAGTCGTATCTACACATATGTCTGTCGATGCATTGGTTGTATTTGTTATATAAAATATGCCGGTAGCGTTAAGTCTGAAAATCCTGGCGAACATGTACGCCTCTGGCTGGCCTCCGGAGCAGTAAGAATATACCGTGAAATTCCAGGTACCATTAACCCGCACAGGTGTGCTGAAATTAGTGGTCGTCCAGTTAGTATTCCAGCAGTATGTGCCCAACGCATTCAGAGTTAGAGCCGCTGATGTCACAATCCCAGTATCATTCGTCGATATATTCATTATTTTGTAAGCTGGAAATTGCGTACTTGATTCATTGTGCAGGTAATGTGTGGTTATATTCGCCTCAGCGAATCCCGGATCCGCAGAGTTTATCGAAAAGGTATATGATTGTCCTGGTACCATGTCATAATATTTTGTCCACGAACCATAGCATGTCTGTGTTGTCCAGTTCCAATCCGTACATTTATATAATGCATTTGATTTTGCAGAATTTATAGTGACACTGATCGTAGAATTGATTTGATCGGATGCATTCAACGAATATATCTGATCCCATGAAGTCCCGCTCTCATTAATATCGTTGATATCAACAAGATGGTTGATATTCTGCTGGATACTTACATTTTCAAATGTTATCTCTATTATCTTCTTATTCTGCGGCTTTATTTTTATCTTATAATTTTTCTTCGGAATACTTTTGCTGTGGGTTTTCTTGGTATCATTATACACAGTCAAATTTGTGTCCATATCAATGATTTCCATCGTGGTATTCAATTCAGTACCTGATGCATCCTTAACCGTCTCCACAACAGTTACATTATAATTGCCTGTCGTGAAATTATACGGCCCTGTGGTATTGCATAAATACGCATTGCATGACGTTATGTTATAATAATATATGGTCAGTAAAGAAAGGTTTGATAGTACAATCGAATGATTGACAACCATGCTTGAATTCAATGCAGTTGTTCCAAGAGATATGTTTACGCCATAATTAATGCTACTATTTGTAGAGTCGTCGGTAGTCCAGTTTATCGTAGCTGAACTGTCGTCTGCAGCCGATGTTATATTGCCTATGGACGGAGGCGTTGTATAATTGATTTCAAGAATCGGCCTTAGCGATGTGTTTGTAGCATAATTCGTGCTGTAGAATTGCTTTTCATTGCTGTTCGACGTTCCAGTACCTGCATGCAGAATCATCCCATAATTCGTGTAATTTTCATTAACCCAGTTCCAAACAAGATTTGTCACATTCCAGGAAACCCATGCGTCTGATGTGGTAGCGACCAGAACGGTACCATACGACTCATTAAAATCACCGCCAGCAGTTGCCCAAGTGTTCGTGCCGTCATACTTGTTCCATGTCACTCCGGTCTCAGTCCAGTTTCGCGTGACCCTATAAACTGTAACATTTATGGCAGAACCTATTGATGAAAATTCGTACAATTTTAAAACAGCAGAGTTAATAACAGCATTGCGTGGAATAGAAATGTTAAAATTCAACAGCGATCTTTTCCTCTGGCTGTTTTTATCATCTATCGAAATCATTGTACTTGTGCCATAATTTGAATTGCCTGAATTTTCACTGATATAACTGTCCCAGACCTTTCCAGCATCTTGAATAATTTCGCCAAACCCAGGATCCTCTGGCGTAAGCTCAAAACTATATTCTTGCCCAGGAGTTATATCCATCAGTTTTATCCATTCACCATAACATGTCTGCTCTGTAAAATTCCAGTCTTTGCATTTCCACAGCTCATTCCCCTTTGCAATTGCAGTTACAGTCGCACTTGTAAAATTGCTTCGTGTCGGATCAATTGCATACACCTCAACAGCGCCAGATAAGCCTTTCTCGTCAGGAACATCATCTATGCCAATATCTAGATTTCTGGCCTGGTCTGTAGTTATATCCAATATTTCTATTTTTTTCACAGGACTTTCTTTTGGCTCAATAGAAACATTAACAACACCGATTGTATCATTCGCTGCTTCCGCTGGAAGATTTTGTATATCATATGTGGAATTGCCTATTTGCACCCGAACATCCGCAGCCAAAGACTTTCCAGTACTGTCCTTCAATACAATCGTTTTTGTCTGCTGCCCAGAAACTGTAAGTCCAGTAATGAATGATAGTACGCCCACGCATATTAGCGCAACTATTACTACTGCTGCCAAAATCGCCTTGTTGCTAATTGATACCTGCTTATTCCTTTTTGCCATATTCAACCTCTTTCTTAGCCCACCAAACCCAGACTCCCTTGCCAGGGCCGACAAACTTGCCCTTTATCTTGCCCTCGCCCCTGAGGTTCTGAAGCCTATAGAAAACAATACTACGCGTCGCATTCCGCAGATTAGCATGCTCTCGAATCTTTTCCTCAATTTCCTTGGTTTCGAGCGGCTCTGCTACCTCTGCTATGGTCGCAAGAATAAGTCTTGAGATCTCATCATCCATGATTCAACCTTATGTCTCAATGCCAGTATTAACCCATTAATCTATATATAAAGTTATTGGAAGTTTAATAGAGACATCAATAGAAGAAGTTTTTAGATATATATAAATTAACCCATTAATGCATAAGCAATAAAAGATCCCAAATAGCTCAAATCAACCTAAATTTAACCTACAAATCGTTTACACATGGAAGAAACTGGGCAATCCTGACAAACAGGCGTTGTCGTACAATGCCTTTTAGCAAGCTCGACCAAAAGGGCGTGATACTCGCTATAAACATCAGCGTCCTTCGGCAGATTAGAATGAAAAAGAGATTGCCATAGTTCATAGTCATATAATAAACTGCTGCCCGATCTTCTCAGAGCAGTAGAATTAGAATTCTTATTACCAGGCTTCATTCCTACTCTTGCAAATATCCTCTTCGTATACGCATCCACTACAAAAATCGGCTCGCCGTAAGCATACAGCAGAATGGAATCCACGGTCTCAGGCCCAAGACCCCATATTTTCAGCAGCTCAGACCTTTCAACAGGTCCGCTGTACTTCAGAAACTCTTTTATCTTGCGCGCCTTCTGATTATAGTAACCGGATGACCTTATCAGATCTGCAAGTTTTTTCTTCGGCAGACTGGAAACAGCCTCCCTATTCAGCAGTCCCTTTTCATGAAGAATTTTTATCGACTTCTCCACATTCTTCCAGCTAGTATTCTGGGTCAGGATCGCACCGAGAATAATCTCAAATTGCTTATTCTTCTTGCCCCTAGAAATCGTGGGCCACCACCCCTGCGGCCCGAACTCGCGAAGAAGAGTATTGTAGATTTTCATTAATTTGTTGCCTTCTTCTTCAATCATCAAAAATCACTCCAAGGAACAAACCAATTCATCAACCAATTTTTTTATTTCGTCCCTGCCTTTCCTAATGCAATCACCATTCTCTTCAGTGCAGTTTTCCACATCCCAGCGAATAAATTCAATACCGTCTAGGTCTGGTGTAATTGCATCACTGAAAACAATTATCTTGTAAGCATCCTTTGCCATATCGCTGTGAAACTTCCTTGGTTTCTGTATATCCATATTTATGCCAATTTCCCGCATAGCCTTCTGCACATTCTCGCATACTCGATGCCATGGCTGTGTTCCAGCGCTCTCAGCAAACCAGCCATCAGACGCCTTGGCATTGAAAATTTCCTCAGCCATCCTGCTCCTGAAAGCATTACCTTTGCAGACAAAAAGAATCTTTTTCATAGGAAAAGTTCAACTAGCAAAACTTAAAAGCGGGCTCGGAGGGATTCGAACCCCCGACCTCTGTTGACTCGAAATTGATTGGTTTCTTCAAAATTAAAAATTATTCCGAAGCCAAGCGCTCTATCCAAGCTGAGCCACGAGCCCATCATTTCTTCAGTTCGATAATTCTTGTAGTAGTTATTGATTTTAACTTATCTACAAGCTTTATTATAGAAGGTTTATTTCTAACTAGATAGTCCTTTTGAACAAAAAAACCATCATAAGCTATTCGGTTTCTTAGTACTCTCAAATTTTCTAAAAAAAATATATCAGAAGAATTAAATTCTTTATATTTTTCATTGATATATTCGATCAATTTTTTATGAGAACCTTCACCAAATGTTTTGTAGCCATCTAGAAGGATCAGTGCTGTTGATAATTCTCTGATAACATCGTAATATTCTTTTATTATATTTGATGGAAATTTATCCTCATCCAAAGCATTTATCATATTTATGGTGGTTTCAGCCATTTTCATTATAGACTTCGCCTTCTGCACATCCGGGCTTACTTGTATAAAATCATATTTATCCATCAAAACACATCCAACCGTCCCTTCAATATTATACCATTCATAATATTATTCTTAAGTTCACTGCTTAATTTCATAAAATCAGACGCAAAAAATAAGCTTATTTTTCTATTAAGCGCCTCCTCGAATTTCGACAAGTCAAGCTTCCGATCATTGCATTGTAAGAAGATGTCAATATCGCTTTCCTTCAAATCCTCGCCATGTGAAGCTGAGCCTAATAAAATAATCACATCTGGTGTACATTTATCATAAAGATAATCCAACAGCCCACTGTTTTTTATTCTGTCTATCATATCCAGCTTCTTATAATATCTGAATAAATCACTGGCTCGATTTGCCCAATAAACAGGATACTTATATATTCTATGTTTAGATTTTATAACCAAAGGATATCCATGTTTTTTGTCGTCAGTCAATTCATTCAGATAATTCTTGACCGAAGTGGGAGCAATCTCTGCCTTTCTGCTTATTTCTCTCAGTTGTAATCCTGCACCTGAAGGATTCGGATCATCAAAGAAGACCCTCAACACTCGCCACATGTTATAATTTTGTAACATATGTAATATTTTTATTACATAACTATTTAAATGATCGATCTGGCTGCTTCAGCTTCTTCTCCAGAACTTTCCTTATGACCTCAGGATCTCCGCGTCCCTGTGTTTTCCTCATGACCTGGCCAACAAAGAATTCGAATGCCTTTCCCTTGCCTGCGCGGTATTCAACAACAGCAGTAGCATTGTCGGCAAGCGCCTGGTTCACAAATTTTTCAATTTCCTTTTCATCCGATATCCTGACAATATTTCTCAGTCTCACTGCATCCTCGGGATTCTGTGGCTTCAGGATCAGATCCCTGAGCAGCAACTCTCCGGCGCGCTCTGTTATCTCTCCGCCTCGTATCATTCGGATAAGCTGCGCGATATATGCATCCTTGAACCCTGTCTTCGACAGTCTCAGATTACTATAATTCAGAGTCTTCTTCAGCTGCTTGGCATAGAATGAAGCGATGAATTTGTATAATGACCGTCTCCTCTCCATATCCGAAGACGGTGATTCATTTTCAAAGACCTTTACTACATTTTCAAAACTCTGCGCAATATCGGCTTCAGATGTTATTGAAACCGCCAGTTCTTTCTCGATTCCCATCTTATCAACATATCTCTCCACCTTCTGGAAAGCAAATTCAGGCATGCTTTTCTTAGCAATCTCAATTTTATCCGATGTAATCGTAATCATGGGCAGATCTGTTTCAGTAATATATCCATAGTCCTCTTCTGTTTCCTTGGTTCGCAGGGCCCGAGTCACTCCGGCAATCGGATCCCATGATCTGGTTTCCTGCTTTATCTTCTCCCCTCTCTTCACCAAGGAACTTTGCCTGACAATTTCATAATTCAACGCCTTCTCGACATCCTTGAATCCGGAAATATTCTTGACCTCGACCCTCTCGCCGCCGTCAATGGAAACATTGCTGTCAACTCTCATCGAGCCTTCGACAGAAGGATCCATTGCACCCATGTATTCCAGCATGCTGGCGAGCGTCTGCAAGAAGTCTCTTGCCTCTGCTGGATTTTCAAAATCAGGATCCGTAACAATCTCGCAAAGCGGGGTCCCTGATCTGTTGTAATCGACAAGAACATATTTTGCTTCTGATATCCCGCCGCCGACATGCTCAATGCGTGCAGGGTCCTCCTCAAGCTGCATTCGTCCTATGCGTATTTTTTTCTTTCCAAAAACCAGAAAACCTTTTGCTGCAATAGGGATCTCGTACTGAGTAATCTGAAAATTCTTGCTCATATCAGGATAGAAGTAGTTCTTTCTTGAAAAAAAGCTTTCCTTAGATATCTTGCAGTTCAATGCAAGGGCTATCTTGGTTGCAAGCTCAACCGCCTTTGCATTCGTGCGAGGCTTGGAACCAGGCATTCCGAGACAACAATCACAAATATAAATATTTGGTTCTTTGGAAAATTTATTGGGACAGCCACAAAATAATTTAGTTTCCGTTTGTAATTGTGTGTGCACTTCAAGACCTATTATAACTTTTGTCATAAAATCATCTCAAAATCTTGTACATAATTATTCTGTCCATATATTTTCTGCCATGCTTAATAGCCCTGGGTATTTTGCCAGCAACTACAAATCCAAATTTTCTGTAGAGATTGCCGGCACCTTTGTTGTCATCATGATAGCTAAGTTCAAGCAATTCAACCTTGAGAATATTTTTTGACAATCGAATTGCATGCTCAATCATCCTTGATCCAATCCCGCACCCAGTATAATCCTGCAGAATAGCTATACCAAAATCGGCAATATGCTTGTTGGTCTCGCGTACGCATCGATTAACCGTGCATGTGCCAACTATGGATCCATCATGTTCGGCAAAAAGATAGATGCCATCCTTGTTTTTGAGATCCTTCAGCAAATTGGTTATCCATTTTTTCTCTTCTTTAAGGCTAATCGGTGTTATTCTGGAAAGATTCGTGGTCTCCCTGATGGCCTTATTGTAATATTTCCAAATCGCAAAAGCATCATTTTTCCTTGGGAATCGTATAAGTATTTCCATCTGTTTACCTTTCTTTTTTACAACAAATCTATCTATTATTTTTCCTTCCTTGAAATTCATACCTTCCCCTCCAGCACGCCTGCAATCTCAAACAGTTTTCCCTCCTGCAGATGATCCCCAAGCAAATGCAGACCGATTGGCATATTATCTTTGTTGTATAATGAACTGCTCCTAGATTTCCCGGAAGCAGTAGTATTTGCATTGAGAGGCATCGATAGATGCGGTATTCCAGCCAGATTCGCCGGACAAGTTAGAACATCCATCTGGTAGTTCTCCATCGGCGTCAGCTTCTTTATTTCAGAAAATTTTGGAGCAATAATAGGCATCGTCGGCGCCATGATTGCATCGAATCTGTTGAAAGCCTTCTTGAAATCCTGGATGATAAGCGTCCTGACCTTCATGGCCTTGACATAGTATGCATCCCTGTATCCGCTCATCCTGCAGAATGTTCCAAGCATTATCCTGCGCTTCGCCTCTTCTCCAAAGCCAGCTGTCCTGACCTTTGAGAAATATTCATTGAAGTTTCCTTCGAGATCTGAATGCAGTCCATACCGCATCCCGCAG
>Ga0315274_10000860_pt1 | contig 47268 bp, 44 predicted proteins | sample YL17G02_20_MG_FD_203700 | JGI IMG/M metagenome (GOLD analysis project Ga0315274, IMG submission 203700) | Sediment microbial communities from Yellowstone Lake, YNP, Wyoming, USA - YL17G02_20 | ecosystem: Environmental > Aquatic > Freshwater > Lake > Sediment | place: USA: Wyoming | collected... | reverse complement strand
AAGCTCCAAAGCGAAGCAATCGCCAGAATGGTTGAAGGCCGTTCACTAACCGAGTTGTTGCGGCCTGAAAATGTTCACCTTTACAGCACTTTTTAAGAAAAACCCTAACAAAAAACGCGTGGCGCAAATTCTGTGCCACGCGTATTATTTACTTTTTTAAAAATTCATTTTAAAGAATCCCTGATTATTTTCTGAATCTCTTCACTAGGAACCCAATCAATATTGAATCTTTCTTTTAACAATTGATCAACGTTGCTGTAGCTTTTGCGCAAAAACTTGAGCGCGGCGATCAGCCCTTTTCTATCCTTGTTGATTCCCCGATGATATGAGCGCAAAAAATCATAGATGACATGCGGCTCTACTTTTGGCTTTGGCTTTTTATTCGGTGTGGCGACCCAGGCCTCAATTTCTTTTTTGCCCTCGCGTAAGGAAGCAATCACCCGATTCATACCGTCAAAAACTTTTAATTTTTTATCTTCATGGTGCACTAAAATTGGATAGAGACTGAACTTGGCTTTTTTAAAGATTGTTTTTGCAGCCGGATTTTTCAATAGATAGTCTCTGAATTTTTTAGGCGAGCGCTGGCACTTATCAATGACAATAGCGTTCCAGCGAGGATTAGTACCGGTTAAATAAAGATCATCAAGCTTTAATTTTTTCTTGCGCCATTTAATTGTTTCATCCAGCAAGAAATCTGCCTGCCAATTCATTGCGACGCCGGCAAATACTAGGATTTTTTCTAGCGGACTAAGACGAGGCAGAACTTTATTTTGAAGCCCCAAAGCAAATTTTTCAATAATTTTTTTATCCGGAAATGAAGTTTTCATGATTTTACTTAATAATAGCAAGCGTCCCTACGAGGAATTTCACCCCACGCCTTTATACGCCACTGAATTATTTGGCTTATTATTTTATATAATCCCTGAAAACTTGTTTAGCCTGATCAAAATCTTCAATGGCTCTAAAACTATAGCTATGTTTTTTATTATCTCTAGTGAAAAAATTTATCCGACGCTGAAAGCCGTTGAAATTGACCTTGAGTAAATCTTCAAAATCTATAAAGAAATTTTTAGGGTAACTATTGTAAATTTCTGAAATCGAATAATTAGATACCATTTCGTTCAGCTTGGATTCAATATCTTTCTTTGCCAGTATCCAATCCCACATACCAACATCGGTTCCAATCATCTTGTCTGCGCCGGACAACGGCACGTACACAAATAAAACGCGCTTATTTGTAACAATCATGGCGTTTTCTGGATTTTTTATTTCGGGAATATTTATAAAAGTCACGGTAGAACGAAGATAAAAACCGACCCGCATAATACCGGCAAAGCTTGCTAAAATCTTCTCATCTGGCAACAAATCCATTTTGACTGACGGCGTTCCTAATAAAGCCTGGGAATCTAATCTAACTGAAGCGATCTTTTTTAAACGCAAGATTCCTATAATAAACATAAAGATAAATAATCCTATACAAGACAGGCCTATATATAAAGATAATCCGAGAATCATTAAATAAATCAAAATCAAACTCGCAATAGTATAACCTATTATATATTCAATTAAATAGAGCATCTCAGTTCCTATACTACCGTATTTAGCAGTTTTCCCGATTTTATCAGAAATTTTATTTTCTTGGTTGTTCATAATTTTATTATTATTTAAGGTGCCCCCACTCCGAATCGAACGGAGATTTCAACCTCCGGAGGGTCGCGCTTTGTCCGTTAAGCTATGGGGGCTCAAATGAAAGCTAGAAAGAACACCCAAAAACAGCCAAAAGAGAATCTGTCCCTGCTGCAGGTCCCACCAGAAATGGTCAAATAAGCCAATAGTAATTATAAAATAGAAGATATAAATTAAGCAATTTTGGGGCGGCGTAATCGCCGCTTTTTTTGCCCTCCGCCACAAGATAAACAAAAAAGACAAAAAAAATGCCAAACCCAAAATGCCGGTTTCCGAACCAATCAAAAGATAAATATTATGAACCGGCTGATACATCCAGTTCTCTAGCAGCCCTAAAGAGCTTGAGGTCCAGACAAAATTTCCCTGGCCGATACCAAAAATGGGACTGCCTCTGATTAGGTGCAAAGCAACATTATTATAATAAGTCCGCAGATTCAGCGCTTGGCTTTGACCGATGATGTCGGGATTGTAACGAGCGAAAGTCCAAGACCAAAAAATAATTGACAGTAGACTGAAAACAACAATCAGTGAAGCGAAAAATATGATAATTTCGCGGCGATAATTTTTTTGGCGAAAAAAAATTATCGCCGCCCAGCAAATCAGCGCCAAAAATCCAATCAGCGTTACCCCGCGCGAAAAAGTGAAAAATAAAGCGGTCGAGTTTAAAACTAGCGCTGCGATATAAATTAATTTATGCCACTTTTTTAAACTCCGGTAATTTTTCAGGAATAAATACACCAGACCGAAAAGCGCCAAAATCAAAATTGCCGCTAAAATATTGGGGTGGGGCGTCAAACCGTAGGCGCGAATGATTTTTTGACCGGCGACATCGATCTTGGCAACGCCGGCAATTGAAGAACTTAGCGGACTTTCAAATAAATATTTTAACCCCAAGCTTTTTTGATTTACAGATTGGATAATTGCTACCACGCTTTGTGCTGAGGCGCTCGCAATAAAAATTTGCCAGAAACGCTCAAGGCTGAATAAGCTTTTGAAATTTCGACTGACATAAATAAAAAGAAGCGCCATCTCAAAAATTTTAACGAAACTATAAAAACTTAAATAAAATTTATTTGAGACAATGATCGAAAGAGCGCTGACGGCCAAAAACACCCCCAAAACAATTTCTGTCGACCTAAAGCCGCGCTTAATGTTTTCCCAACGCAAATTTTTGTAAATCCTGAGCAGCCATAAAAAAATTACCGCGGCTATTAGAATGTCGGTTAAATAAAGATAAGCCGAAGTCCATTCGTTAAACTGCGTTCCGAAAATATGCCAGATAACTCGACCCTGAAAAAATGCAAAAAAAACTAAAAGGCAAAAAACAATTTTTTCTATTTTTAAAAGTCTGCTCATCGACCGGAAAGATAAAAAAGTTGATAAATAATTCCAAAGGCAAAAAGAAATATTAACAAAATCCCCAAAACCCTTGCCAGGCGCAGCCGATATTCGGGATGGCGGTCGCCTTCGCGTCGGGCCTTAAAGTAAACAAAAATAGTTAAAATTCCATCCAGACCGCTGAAAACCGCCCCAATAAAACCAATAATCAAAATAAAGTTTTTTAAACCGGCCAAGTACGCAATTAGCGGAACAAAACAAGCCAGCACAAATGCCCAAGTTCCACGAATGCGATAGTCTTGCTGATAGATTTTTTTAATCGCCGTGCCCAAGACCAAAAAAGAAGTATAAACTGCAAAAAATCCAAAAATTGCCCCCAGTATTATCACCCAGCTGCCAAGATAGGGCACCAGCCCTTCAATCGCCTCCTGGGTGGTTTGGGAGCCGGTCACGCCAACGACTACCAGAGCAAAGAGAAGATACAAAACCGCCGGGATCAATGTTCCCCAAATAATCGCGGGCTTTAATTTTTTTTCTTCACCCTGCAAAATTTGGCGCATTTCCGGAATCGCGGCCGCGCCCGCCATGGCAAATAAAACCACACCATAGGGCAGGAAAAATTTAGTAAAGTTGAAACCGCTAAAATTTGCTAACTGAACAAGCGGCGCCCCTTTAATCAGCAAAATAATGACGCCTGCCAATAGCAAAGCGACCATCCAAAGCTCATTTTTGGCTAATGTGTTGAGCCGCCAAAAAACACCAAATGCCCCGAGTAAAAAGAAAATTAGCGCCCATAAAAATTCTGAACCCCCAAACCACCTGCCAAAAATGATTGCCAAAAATTGACCGCCCAAAATTAAATAAACCAAAAGCGCGCCGTAATATTCAAATAAAAGCGTGACGCTGGCAATTTTTTTTACCCGTCCGCCAAAGTATTTGGCAGCGTAGCCGACCAGTCGATGGGGCTGCTGCGTTCGCAGTATTATTTCTCCATAAAAAAGATGCACCGCGACAACGGCCAAGGTTAAGACGAACAAATAAAAAAGGCCGATGAAAAAACCGGCTTGCGAAAAAACGTACGGGATGGCGAAAGTCCCGGCCCCCACAATCATTCCAATTAAAAGAGCTACCGCATAAAAAAATTTAAAATTTTTAAAAATGCTTGGCATCTCGTTAAATTAAAATCGCCAAAATAAGATATTGCGTCCGCGTGCTCCCAAAATACCCGGAGAATCTATCCATGTTTGATATAAGTTAAGATAGCCTCAACTTGATATTCAATATAGGAGCTGAGGCAAATAATTATTCTAAAACTTTATAAACCTGATCGTTTTCCTTAACTTTCTGGGCAACTTTTATGCCGATTGCGTCGCCACTCTTGGCACTGTCTACATTTTGATGCTCAATTTGCATGGAATCAACCGTTTGTTCAAAATCGGTGCTGGAACCCTTAATATGAATTTTTTCACCAGCCGCGAGCACATCGGTCAGCTCAATGATACCGACGCTGATGTTGCCAAAAAAATGAGAAATCTTGCCAATTAATTTTTCTTCGGCCATTTTTCTCACCTCCTTTCATATAAAATTAAAAGTTTAAAATTCAAAATGTAAAATTTAGGTGTCCCGCTTTGTGGAACAATTATAATTATGCGCGAAGCGCATGACTCAATTTTTAACCTTTCACTTTTAATTTTTAATTTTCTTACTCTCCTCCGCCTTTCCCCGGCGCAAATTCAACCTTCATCGCTCTTTCTTCTTGTATCGCCTTTATTAATTTTGCAATCAACTTTTTTGGATCAGAGTCATAGATAATTTTTCCCGAACCCCGATGTCCTTTATCGACTATCCCTTTTATTTCGTCAGCCATGCCGCCGGTTTCGATCAAAATGCCGATTGGCTTTTTGTCTTCAAAGGCAATGGTAAACTCGTTAAGCGTTCCCAGCCGTCCGCAGGCAATGACCACGGCGTCGGAAGCACGCGTCAGAATCAGATTTCGGCCCGCGTATTCAAAACCCGTATAAACAATAACATCGTGATAGTCAATGGGCAGATGATACGTTTTAATATGTGCTTGTTCCGATGACGCCGGCGAGAAACCAATGCAGATGCCGCCGGCCTCTTTGGCTCCGATGGCCGCCCAATAAGGCACACCTGTAGTGGCACCGGTCATCACCACTCCCCCCTGCTTAACAATCTGCCGGCCAAGCTCTTTGGTTTTTTCCATAGCATCGTCAGCACAGCAATCAGTCCTGGCTGCGCCAGAAACGCAGATTTTATATTTAATATAGCTTTTGGCGATTTCGCTCATGGTTGTGTTTTTAATTTTAATTCAAAAATTATGATTCGTCTACCCCGTTAGAGGTTATTTAAAAAATTACCGCAAACAACGTAATAAGCCGTAAGGCGGATTCGTTCCTTAGAAATACTATTAGCAAGGGACTTATCTGAACTTTCTAACGGGGTCTACCCCGTTAGAGGTTTACCAAAAAACTATCGTAAACAGATTTATATTTCTGCTATGGCGCCGACATCTGGTACCTCGGCATCGACACCGAGTTCGTCACGGACCAAACCCATCAAGGTTTGAGCCGCTTTGATTTCACCCTGAACTATAAAAATTTTTTTAATTTCGTGACAGACGCTTTGGTCTTTCATGTAACAGGATTTTTTAAAACTGCGCAACCAATCCATCAAAAATCGCTGGTCCGCGTGGGCTGAATACCCTGAAATTTTTTCAACTTTGGCATTAATCGTTACTGCCTGGTCCAAAATCTCAACTTTTTTGGCACCGTCAGAAATCAATCGGCCAAGTGTTCCTTCGGCCTGATAAGTAACCAGTAAAAGCGTGTTTTTGGGACCGGACAGATATCGCACTTCGTGGTGCACAATGCGGCCGCCTTGCGACATGCCAGAACCAGCAATAATAATTTTGGGCGGTGGTACTTCGTTAATCTCTTTTGATTCCTTGGAGCTGTGAGTGAAACGCAGACCAGGAAAATTGAAAATATCGTCCCCGGAATCAATCTCAAAAACTGTTTGCTTGTTAAAATATTGCGGATATTTCTTGTAAATTTCGGTGATGCGTGAAGCCAAGGGACTATCAATATAAACCGGCACGCGCGGGATTCGATGATGCTCAATTAGATTATTTAGGTGATAGAGCAGCTGTTGAGTCCGCTCCAGCGCAAAACTGGGAATCATCAAGACTCCGCCGCGCGATAGGGTATCCTCAATCACTTTTTCAATTTTGGCTTCGCATTCCTGGGGCGGCTCGTGATTTCTATCGCCGTAGGTGGATTCAACCAAAACATAATCAGCACTGTCTAAAAAATCGGGGGGTCGCAGCAGCGGGGCGGGCGGATTGCCCAGGTCCCCAGAAAAAATAATTTTTTTCCCATCCGTTTCCAGTTCAATCACCGCCGAACCTAAAATGTGTCCCGCTTCATGAAACGTGAAATATATATCGTCTGTCGCTTGAGTTCTTTTATAATAATCAGCCGCCACAAAACGCTGCATCAGCTCACTCACATCATTTTGCGAAAATAATGGCACGACCCCTGCCTTCCTTGCCTTCTCTTCTAAAACCCTGACGCTGTCTTCCAAAATCAAACGGGTAAAATCAATCGTAGGCGGCGTGGCATAAATTTTACCTTCAAATCCAGCTTTAATTAATTGCGGCAAACGACCGATATGGTCTAGATGGGAATGAGAAACGATGACTGCTTTAATCTTTTTAGGATCATAGCTGAAGGGTTCGGAATTCTTATGCTCCAAGTCTTTGGAACCCTGAAAAAGTCCGCAATCAACCAAAATTTTAGCATTTTTGGTTTCTAACAAATAGTTGACGCCGGTCACAACGCCGGCCCCGCCGCAAAAATGGAGTTTCATATCTTTTTGAAATTACCAATATTGAAATTTTTACTGGTTTTTATTTTATTAACCGCTCGAACCTTAAGGTACCTGAAGGTGCTCGGCGTACGATAAGCGGTTTTTCCTTTACCGGCTCTGGCCGAAGAATAGTTTTTCATGCCACTATTATACCATTTTATTGCTCGGCTCATTATATCTTAACCCTTTAAAACTCCTAGCGGCCTGAGTCTGGCAACTTTTTTGGCTAAGCCGGCCTTTTCAACTACGCTAACCACATTATTAATATCTTTATAAGCCAATGGTGCTTCTTCTGCCAAACCCCTGAGAGAAAGAGTGCGCACGACAATACCCTGTTCCTCGAGCTCTTTTTTGAGTGCTTGCCCCGAGCGAAGGCGAAGGGCGGCATGGCGGCTCAAAACTCGGCCGGCGCCGTGGCAAACCGAAAAGAAAGTTTCCTTGGCTGAGGGCGTGCCAACCATAATATAAGAAGCGGTACCCATGGTTCCGGGAATTAATACTGGTTGGCCAATTTGGCGATAATCATCAGGGATGTCAGATCTGCCAGCGCTGAAAGCGCGCGTGGCTCCCTTGCGGTGAACACATAAATTTTGGCCATCATAGTTTTCTAGCTTGGCGACATTGTGCGCAACATCGTAGATTAATTTTAAATTACTGCCCGCACTCCCCAATACTCCCCGCCAAGCATTCCTGACCAAATGCATAATTAACTGCCGATTGGCCCACGCAAAATTGGCTGAGGCCGCCATCGCGGCAAAATATTGCCGGCCCTCAGAGGAACCAAACGGCGCGCAAGCCAATTCCGGATCGGGCAAACGGATTTTATACTTTGGCAAAGTCCGATGCATCAGCGAAACGTAATCAGTCGCCACCTGATGGCCAAGGCCGCGCGAGCCGCAATGAATCATCAAAGTTACTTGGTCTTTGAATAAACCAAAAACTTCTGCCACCGATTCATCAAAAACTTCCTCCACCTTTTGCACTTCCAAAAAATGATTACCCGAGCCCAAAGTGCCCAACTGGTCCTGACCCCGCGCTTTGGCTTTCCCCGATACGGCTGAGGCCTGAGCGCCCGCCATCGCTCCCTGTTCTTCGCAATGCGCTATGTCTTCTGGTTCGCCATAACCTTTGCTCACCACATATTTGACCCCTTGCTCCAAAACCTTCGCCAAACTTTCTTGGGTCAATTTCACTCCCCCGCCCCGACCCACGCCAGAGGGCACATCGCGCTGAATCTGATTCATTAAATTCTCAATATGCGGCTGAATATCTTTTGCCCTCAGCTCTGAACGCAAAACTCGTACCCCGCAGTTAATGTCGTAGCCCACACCGCCCGGCGAAATAACTCCATCGGCTATACTAATTCCTGCTACCCCGCCGATCGGAAAACCGTAGCCTTCGTGAATATCGGGCAAGGCAAAAGCGTAGCCAACGATTCCGGGCAAGGTTGCGATGTTCACCAACTGCTCTAAAGATTTATCCTCAAAGATCTTTTTAAGCAACCTCTCATCGGCGTAAATTCGCGCGCTCACGCGCATGTCGGAGCGGAAGTTTTTGGGTATTTCCCAAAGGAAATCAGAAATTTTAATTAAGTTTTCTCTGGTAATCATACCAGGTAGTGAAAATTCGACTTAATAGTTAAGCTTTCTAATTTTGGTTATTTATCTTCCTCTGTCCAGGCTGTAGAAATTAACAAATACTGTCAAAAAATAATAATCTATCGAATTTCTACTACCTGGCATAAAAATAAAAGACTCGCCCTCCTAGTTTTTACTTAAAAAAATTTAGGAAGGCGAGAGCAGTGCCAGTGTTGCACTGGGTGGCGCTGCTGTCAGCCGCGGTCTTAGCAATAATTGACGGCTGGGGCAGTTTTTGCGCCGTCAGGTTATGAACCCTCCAAGGGTAGTCATATCCACCCTCTCCGCTGCTCTCGCCCAACTTAAAGAACCCTAAATGTCAAAAATAACTATCGCTTCCCAATTGTCGCCGATTTTTTTTATTTCTAAATCATGATAAGTCACTGCCTTAATGTCAGTATTTTTCGCTTCAACCGGTGCACCTTTAATTCGTGCCTTAATTTTATAAGGATTTTCTGAAAATTCCATAATTTCAAAATCAAAATAAACTTTTTTATTAACTTCGCTCCGATATAAAATCTCGCCTAGCCAATCAACCAAAAGAGATTCCAAATCCACTGATTCAATTTGAATTATTTCCCATTCACCCTTATCTTTTTTATCAATTTTATTTTTTTGTTGCTTCGCCACTGCTTGGGCGATATTAGCAAAAAGCTGAGGCAAGTTTTTTCCAAATGCCCTAATTTTCAAATCGGCGGGGTGATTTAAAATTTCATAAAATTTGGTCATGCTTACAATATAACACCAAATTATAAAGAAAAAAATAAGGTCAAAGCTGAATTTTTTAGCTTTGACCTTTAGACTTTTCGAGATTAGCCCCCTATTGGCCTTAATTTTCAAAAAACGTTTCTACATATACGTCGCCATAAGGTTTAATCCGCAATTGGGGCAGATTTTTACACCCGCCGCCACTGGCTGACCGCAGCCAGGACAAGGCTCTCCTTTTGAAGAATTCTCTTTTTTTCGATACTCAGCTAGAAATTGGCAATCCCTGCATTTCTCTCCAAACAACGGACTAATTGGGCATTTTTCCTTTTCTCCCACTTTAATCCCCTCCTTTCTTAAAAAGAATCCTGACCATTTAATCGCTAAATGTAACACGCCAGAAACTTAAAATCAATCGCCAACATACATCGATTATTAATTGCTAAGTCTCGCCAACTCGTCTTGAACCATTGCCGATTCGTTCCACGGAATCTTTTTCCCATTTTCCACGCACATCAAAACCTCACCGCCCTTGCCAGTGATAATCACGATATCACCCGACTGTGCCAAAGTCAACGCTTTTTTTATCGCTTGCCGCCTGTCAATTATTTTAAAAATTTCCTTATTAGTGACTCCGGCCACTACATCATCAATTATCTGTTGCGGATCTTCGTCATACGGATCTTCGTTTGTCAAAATAATATAATCTGCGTATTGCGCTGCAATTTTACCCATTACGGCTCGCTTTGCTTTATCGCGACCTCCGCCTTGCGCGCCCAAAATCGCGATGATTTTACGCGGATTAAAAATTTTCAGAGTTTTATAAACCGCCTCAAGCGATGCCGGCTCATGCGCATAATCAACAATCACGGTGAAAGGCTGGCCGAGACTTATCACTTCCAGCCGCCCCGGCGCTGGCTTGGCGTGTTTTAAAATTTCTTTTATTTTTTCCAGTTCTATTCCTTGCGACAGACCCACGCAAATTGCCGCCGCGGCGTTTTGAACATTAAATTCGCCAATCAACGGCATTTCAAATGACTTACCGTCAAAATCAAACTCAGTTTTATTGGATAATAATTTTATATTTGAAATTTGGAATTGTTCTAAATCCTCCCTAACCCTCCCTTTAGGGAGGGAACCCCCCTCCTTTAGGAGGGGCTGGGGGAGATTTAAAGAATACCCATATTTTTTCACTACTGGAATCTTTAAAAAATATTCCGCATTTGAGTCATCCAAATTATAGACCCCGACACCATTTTCTTTTTTCGCCACCGCTTCAAATAATTTCAGTTTCGCTGCCCGATAATTTTCAAAAGAGCCGTGACGCTCAATATGCTCTGGCGACAAATTCGTAAAAACCGCAACCGAATAATCAATAAAGCGATGGCGATACTGCAAAATTCCTTCCGAAGAAGTTTCAATTACCGCGTACTGGCACCCCTCGCGCACCATCTGGCGCAAAAGTTTTTGCAAGCGAAACCGACCCAGCATGGTTTGCTTGTATTCATTTATCCATTCTCGCTCACCAATCCGAAAATTCACGGTTGTCGCCATGCCGGTTTTAAATCCCGCGCCCTGTAAAATCTGCGCGATCAAATTGCAAGTTGTCGTCTTCCCTTTTGTCCCCGTCACACCAATCACCTTCAATTTCCGGCTCGGCCAACCATAAATCAGCGCGCCCAAAAACGCCAGTTTCCAATGATACCGGCTCAAAAGAAAATTGGGGATAATTTTTTTAAGCAGTTTTTTCATTCAATTCACTAAGATCTAATGGTATGTCAAAATCTGCATTTATACTACAGTGATAAATCTTCTGCTTTTTAACCTCGTTATACTTTACATCTACTTTAATTTCTTCTTTATTTATTTCCGTAATTTTAAATTCAGAAATTATATATTTTGGCAATGGATCTCTATCTAAGTTTGCTTCTTTTTCGAGCGGACAGTTTAAAATAACTCTCTGCAATAATCTTCTAAAGTTTCTCCAGTTAGAATCAACTTCAAAATTATCTCTTGGGATATCGAGTTTATCTTCCCGAATTAAAGTTAATATGTCGCTCCTCAGCTGATTGGCTCCAATTAAACGGATAAACGCGATATCATCAATTATCTCATCTCCTTCTAGCTCCTCAAGTATTCGTTTTGCAGTTGATGAGCTATCTATTTTGACATGTAACACCCAGCTACAATATAAATTTAAATATGGTCTTTTATTTTTAAGATTCATATGCTCCAAAATTTTTCTCAATTCAGCCATTACGTAAACCACCTGGGATTCACTATCAATCGGCTTTGATAAAACATGTTTTAACTTCTCAACAATTTGCTCTTTCATAATTATCGCCTAAATTTTTGAACTCCCCGATAAATTAAATACCATTTTTTATCTAAAGGATAATCCCAGTGGCCGATATAGCTTTCTTCATGCCCGCCAAAGCCTTTTTTAAACCTCGTCACGCCCGGCCATTTTTTTTCATCAATGCCCCAAAAATCATATTCAAAACAGCCATGCCTTTTGGCCTCGCGAATTTGCTCCCATTGCAGGAGGTGAGGCGCCATCTTGCTGCGAAATTCATTGTCTGAGCCGCCGTGCAAATACGTGGCTTTTTTACCAAAAAAACAAACTGAGTTGGCGGCGATTATTTTATTTTTATACTCTGCCAAAAATAATTCAATTTTTAGCTCGCCGTTTATCTTAAATTGTTTTTGATAATATTCTTTAGGGTGAGTTTTGATTTTTTGCCTCTTGGCGGTCTGGACAACCAACCCCCAGAATTCTTCAAATTGATCGTCGGCTTGGGAAGCTTGGAAATTTTTTATTGTTACCTTCTTTTTTTGAGCCAAACCGATGTTATATCGCCATTTGGAATGCATTTGAGCCAGAATATTTTCTTGGCTTTTTTTAATTTCCAAAATTAAAGTTTTTGACGGCTCAATGTCATACCGCAATTTTTTAAAGCCAATAATTTCCAATCTCGCTTCCAATTCGATATCCGCCGGCCATTGGGGCCCGATTCTGAAAAAAATTACGGGTTCTTTCTTTGCTGCTTCTTTTATCTTATCTATAAATTCTTCAATTTGTTTGGAATTTGGAATTTGCCCTTGCCCTGAGCTCGGGCCGAAAGGGAATTTGTAATTTTCAAATATCGGTCCCCGCGGGCAATACCAATATTTTTTATCCAGAGGCAAGGGCACCTCGATGAACTGCGCCTGCCAGTCGCTGTTATTGATTCTGACAACTCGTCTGCCCAGGCTTTCCTGAAATTCACCCCATTCATATGATTGTAAAAATGACCCAGAATGGGTCAAAACAAAGCTGTCCCATTTTTCTTGGTTAATATCCATCATTTTTTACCTAATCTTTTTAAAGCCTCTCGGACCCGATTTTCCACACCCTTGACTGTTTCAGGTACGGCTTTCAGTGCCTCGCGCGCTTCATAAACCTTGTAGCCCAATGTAACCAGCGCGTCAATGATTTCAATTTCATCGGCCACTTTAAATTTGTCGCCCGTACCTTTAGCGAGTTTTTTAACTTTACTTTTTAGCTCAATGACTATCTTTTGAGCGACTTTTTTGCCAATGCCCGAAACACGGCTCAAAATTGTTTCGTCGCCCAACACAATCGCTTCCTGCAAATCCTCGACCGAAGCATAGGATAAAATATTAGCAGCTGTTTTGGGCCCGATGCCCGGAATTGTAATTAAAAGTTCAAGCATTTCCAGCTCCTCAAAAACCAAAAAACCAAACAGATCCCAGCCATTTTCTTTCACCGAAAGATAAATAAACAGTTTTACAGTCTGGCCGATTTGTGGTATTTTAGATAGAGTTTTTTCCGACAAATGAACGCGAAAACCAACGCCGCCCGCTTCAATAATGGCGTATTTTTCGGATTTAAGTGTAATTTTACCTTCTAAAGACGAAATCATTGATTTTAGTATACCCCGACCCCAAATGAAATTCAAATAAAAAGGGGCCCAATTAAATGGACCCCGCGAATAACTTCCCTGGCTATGGTTTTTTCTTACACCCCCTTTTTATATCTACTTCCGTCGGATAGCTTGATTATCTCACGAATAATATGAAATCTCAGATCTTCAGCTTTATCCGGATCGAAAAGCCTAGCGGATTCACCCCTTGTCTCTTGCGCTTTCAAAAAAATTTGATCGCCAGGATTTATTTTAGCAAAAAACTCTTTGAGCTTCTCGTCTGGCGACCACACAAAAAGAGATCCTCCGTCGACTTCAACAACCAAGACTTCGGCTGCTGAAGGAAAAGATTTGAAAAGGTAGCTATTCTTGACGGTGGTTGCTTTGTCAATATTAGCTGAGCAACCTGCCAAAATTAAGATCACTAACGTAAAGGCCACTAAAAGAACATTTTTCATTTTTCATCCTCCCTTTTTCTTCAATTTCCAGCGATTTTATATTATATATAATAAGATAAGAACATGTCAAGATTTAAACTTATCTCAAAATTCAAACCAGCAGGAGATCAACCAGAAGCAATAACTGCGCTGACCAAAAATCTGGAAGACGGCATCAAACACCAGGTGCTTTTGGGCGTGACGGGGAGCGGCAAAACTTTCACGATGGCCAATGTTATAGAAAAAATTCAGAAACCGACGCTGGTGATTTCTCATAATAAAACTCTGGCCGCCCAGCTTTATCAAGAATTCAAAGAATTTTTTCCCGAAAACGCGGTGCACTATTTTGTTTCCTACTACGACTACTATCAGCCCGAGGCCTATATTCCCCAGACCGACACCTACATTGAAAAAGACGCCAAAATCAATGAAGAGCTTGACCGTCTGCGTCATGCGGCAACACAGTCACTTTTATCGCGAGAAGATACTTTGATTGTGGCTTCTGTTTCTTGTATCTATAACATCGGCTCACCCGAGGAATACGAAAATTTAAGTATACCAATCGAAAAGGGACAATCAATCAATCGCCAGACTTTTTTACGACAGCTGGCTGCGCTGCAATATGTGCGAGCTGACATTGATTTTAAGCGCGGCTCATATCGCGTGCGCGGGGAGTCAATTGAAATTTGGCTGGCCACGGGCGAGCAAATTATTCGCATTGAATTTGAAAGCAACAAAATTATCAAAATTACTTCAAGACAAATTGCGACCACGCGCGATTTTTTTGTGGCCAAAGAAAAACCACAAATTCATATCAGAATTTATCCCGCCAAATTCTGGGTTTCCCCGCAGGAAAAAATAAATTTGGCACTAGCCAATATTCGCGCCGAATTAGATGAACAGCTTGCCAAGTTAAAAAAATCAGAAAAACTTTTGGAAGCTGAACGCCTGCGCCGCCGCACGAATTTCGATTTAGAAATGCTCAAAGAAACCGGCTACTGCCACGGCGTGGAAAACTATTCGCGGCACTTGGAATTTCGCCAGCCCGGTGAGCCGCCATTCTCTTTACTAGATTATTATCTTTACCCCGTTAGAAAAACTTTTTCTAACGGGGCGAGGGATTTTTTGATGTTTATCGATGAGTCACACACGAGCATCCCGCAAATTGGCGGCATGTTTGAGGGCGACCACTCGCGCAAACAGACCTTAATTGAGTTTGGCTTTCGCCTGCCCTCGGCTTTGGACAACCGGCCGTTGAAATTCAACGAATTTGAGAAAAAAGTAAACCAAGTTGTTTATGTTTCAGCCACACCGAGGAAATACGAACTTGGCAAATCCCGCCTTCGCCAAGGCTTCGGCGGGCAGGCGCAGGTCGCAAATCGTCGCCCGCTTCGCCGGAGCGTCAACGAGGCGAGCAAATCGTCTTTTTCTGTCATTCCGGCCTTGAGCCGGAATCTAGAACCTCAATCCCGTGTCAAGCACGGGATGACAAAAAAAGAAAATTTACCTCTCCCGCCCCCTCTCCTTGATAAGGAGAGGGCTGCCCGCCTCGACTCGCGTCAGGCGAGGCGGGGGGCGAGGTCAAATCCGTTCATCGTCGAACAACTCGTCCGTCCCACCGGCTTGTTAGATCCGGAAATTGAGGTCAGAGCGACCAAAAATCAAATACCTAACTTAATCGCTGAAATAAAAAAGAGAGTGGCACAAAAACAGCGAACACTGGTTACCACTCTTACCAAACGCATGGCTGAAGATTTGGCCGAATATCTAAGTGAAGAAAAAATAAAGACGCACTATTTGCATTCGGAAATCAAAACGCTGGAACGGCCGGAGATATTGAAAGATTTGCGGCTTGGTAAATACGATGTCGTGGTAGGCGTCAATCTCCTGCGCGAAGGATTGGATTTACCAGAAGTTTCGCTGGTCGCAATTTTGGATGCTGACAAAGAAGGTTTTTTACGCAACGAAACCACGCTGATTCAGACCATCGGCCGCGTCTCGCGCCATCCCTCGGGGCTGGCCATTATGTACGCCGATAAAATCACTTATTCAATGCGCCGTGCGATAGAAGAAACCAACCGCCGCCGCAAGATTCAGGAAAATTATAATAAAAAGCAGGGCATCAAACCGCAGGCAATTAAAAAAGAAATCAGGCCTTCAATTGTCCAAACCGAAAAACCCGCCGTCGCCAAGGCTATGGCGGGCAAGGAATATCTGAAAGATTATCTGAAAGAATTGCAGTTTAAGATGGACCTCGCCAACCGCAATCTGCAGTTTGACGAAGCAATGAAAATCAAAACGGAAATTGATAAACTTAAAAAGGTTGCCAAAAAATAAATTATAGAATATAATGCGCACATATGCCAATCAAAGCATCAGCCAAAAAGGAACTGCGAAAAGCGCTTAAGCGCCGGGTTTTGAATTTACAGCGCGCCAAAGCGGTAAAAGACACGACCAAAAAAATCAAAAAGCTGCTGGTGGCCAACCAAAAAGAGGAGGCTAAAAAATTAATTTCTGCCGCCTATCAAGCCATTGATAAAGCCGTCAAAAGAGGAATCATTAAAAAGAATACGGCGGCCCGTAAGAAATCCCGACTAATGAAGCTAATTAATAAATAAAGCAAACTTAATAAATTTATTATTACTGCTATAAGACAAGGGTGTAAAGATTTCAAACGGGCCAAGGCAAGAAAAAAATCGCGATTGATGAAACTGCTGAATAAATAGATTCAATTTAGCGACATCGTAAGTCCGTTGGACTTACGATGTCAAAATATTAATTAAAAAATCCGCCAAAGGGCGGTTTTTTGTTTCCTCAATTTTTAATTTTTAAATTTCAATTTTAAACTCACGATGTTATTTCCCCCACCACTAAATCCAGCGCTGAGCGCGGCTCGATCTGGCCGCTTTTGATGGCTAGATCAATTTCCATTAATCGCTCGTAAATTTTTTTAAGCGCGGTATAAGAAAAATTTTTTGACTGCTCAAAACTTTTGCGCAAAACATAAGGATGCAGTTTTATTTTTTTAGCTAAATTATAAAACGGCACACCCTGCTCAATCAGGCTTTTAACCAGCAATAGATTTCTAAATTGATAAACCAGCATACCGAGCAGCGAAATTTCCGCCTCGCCTTGCGCTAAATTGCGGTACAAAAACTTGAAAGCCGAAACTCGCTGACGGGCGGCCAGCGCGTCAATCGTTTTAAAAATATCACTTTCAATTTTGGCTTTGACTAGCTGATCAACGTCATTTTCTTTTATCGGCTGGCCGTTTTTGAAACTTATTAATTTGCTAATTTCGTTTTGCATCTGCCACAAATCCGGCCCCACAAACGTCGCTAAGTTTTTTATCGCGGCGCTATCAATTTGGCCGCTCTGCGCTGCCACTTCTTTTTTTATCCAAGCTTCCAATTTCGCTCCTTCAAGCAAATTAAACTCCTCACTGTTTGTTTCCTTACCCGTTAACTTTTTAAATAGATCTTTGGCCCCAGCGTCCTTTAAAATATATTTTTCTTTTTTCTTTTTGTCATCAATGAGCCTCAGCTCCTGCGCAATAATTAAAAAACGCTCCTCGTCTTTTAAAATTTTACTCGCCTCAAGATAGCCAACAAAATTTGTTTGAGTGGACGGCGCTGCTTCAAATAATTCTTCAATTATCGCTAATTTTTTTTCCGAAAACATAGAGTAAGATTCAATGAAATTTTTAAAATCATCGAAACTTTGCTCCTGAGCAAAATTAAAACGGCCAAAATTTAACCCGCTTTTGTGTTTGGCTTGATAGCGGCTAATTTCGGAATTTATTTTCCGTTTGAGCTGAAATGTTTCGGCTCCGTAGAAAAAATAAACCATAGATAAAATAACAAATTTCAAATTACAAATTCCAAAAGAGCGCTAAATAGTTTTATTGCCATGTTACACTCTGACCCGGGTCCACAATCTCCACCCAAATTTGCCCCGGTGTAAATTTTATTTCAGCGCCCGACTTATCGTAAAAAAACAATTTGCTCGTTTGGTCATTTGAGTTCTTTTTCCAGATCGCCGCGATTTCCTCGCCGTTGCGATAAACCGTTGCTTCTCCCCCACCTTCAACCTGCACGGAATTATATTGTTCATCCAGCGCTTTGGAAGGCGCGCGCATGATAACGACGTTTTTGGCGATCACTGGCTGGCCAGTATTTTTATCTATTTCTTTTGCGCCTCCGCGCCACCGTAAATACGAGTTCGTGGCTGGATCATAATCGTATTTAACCGCATACTTACCGACGTAGTCAATCGTCAAAATCATAGCTTTGTTTTGAGATTTTTGGTCGGCCAGATGCGGATAACCTGCAAATTTATTTTCCAATCTATAACCCATTTTTTTTGCACCGTTAATCAAACGTGTCATGGTAGAGAAACCATTGTGCGGCGATGGGATGCCGGCTTTGCGGAAAAAAGTCACTATCTCATCTTTAAGCCCATCCAGGTTATTCATAATGCCAGCATTCAATTTTTCAAGCGCGGCGTGCTCGCCGCCCCAGTGGGCTAAAATAGCGTCCAGTCCTCGCGCCAAAGGAATAAAATCTTCTCTTGCCGAGCGGATTGAACCCAACTCTTTTGAATTGCCGCAAACATAAACGGCCATTAACCGAGTAATCATGTTTTCAACTACCTGCATCTCAAAAACTAAATCTGCTTCTGAGAGTCCCGACAAGGGCCTAGCTTCTGCATCATTGCTTAACATCACGGCTACAGGCCGGCGCGCTGCGTCGGCGCAGGGCAGACCGCTGAGCGGACTGCGCGACCAATCGGGATTGGGTGTAGCGGCTGTGTTATCAAGGGTCAAGGCCGCCTGAGGATTGATTTCAAAAAAGGTTCCCTGTTTACCCCAAATCAAATAGACCCCAATGCCCGTGGCTGCCAAAAACAAAACAAACGGAATTAATTTTTTCTTTTTCATTTTAAAGATTAAATTGCTAGTTTTTCCATCTCTCCCCAATTATCACCGATTTCTATTTCCACTTTCAATGGTACTTCTAATTTATAAACGTTTTCCATTATCTCTTTAACCTTGGTTCCTGTTGGCCCCGCTTCCTTTTCGGATACTTCAAAAACTAATTCATCATGCACCTGAAGTAAAAGGCGGCAATCAGCTTTCAGCAAATGACTGTCGGCGAGATTGGCCATCGCCATTTTGATTAAATCGGCGGCCGTTCCTTGAATCGGCATATTAATGGCCATCCGCTCGGCCGCCGCTCGCAAATTCCAGGCCGAGGAATTAATCTCGGGAATAAATCTTTTGCGGCCAAATAAGGTCTGAACGTATCCGTTTTTGGCTGCTTCTTTTTTTGTTTCTTCGATATAGCGCGCCACGCCGTCAAATTCTTTGAAATATTTTTCAATAAAGAGCTTTGCTTTTTCATAATCAACGCCGGCTGCCTGCGCAAAGCCGTGAATACTCATGCCATAAATTACGCCAAAATTCAAAACTTTAGCCGCTTGGCGCATGGCGCCTGTCACTTGCGTCGGTTTGACTTCAAAAATTTCCGCTGCGGTCAAAACATGAATATCCTGCCCGGCGCCAAAAGCCCCGATCATGTTTTTGTCTCTGGCGATTGCCGCCACAACGCGCAATTCAATTTGCGAATAGTCGGCGCTTAAAAGTTTAAATCCTTCCTCCGCCACAAAAGCCTTCCTGATTTCGCGGCCTAACTCGGTTTTAATCGGAATATTTTGCAAATTGGGATTTTTGGAAGATAGCCGCCCGGTCGTTGTTCCCAGCTGGTCATAGCTGGTGTGCAGGCGCCCGTCGGGCGCAACTAATTTTGGCAGAGCATCAATGTAGGTGGTTTTTAATTTTGTCAGTTCCCGATAATCGGAAACCAAACCAATTATTTCATGCTGGTCTTTCAGTTTTTCCAGTTCCGTCGCCGCGGTAGAGATCACTTTGCCCGGCGTTTTTTTCAAACCCTTGGTTTGGATACCGAGTTTATTAAATAATATTTCTGATAATTGCTGCGGGGAATTAATATTAAAGGTTGCGCCCGCCATTTTATGGATTTTATTTTCCAGTTCAATAATTTTTTTAGAAACTTTTTGGTCAACTTTTTTCAAATATTCAATGTCGATTTTAACGCCATTTGATTCCATCTGTCTCAAAATTGGCACCAATTTTTTTTCAATCTGATAAAGTTTTTCTGAAAGAACGCCTTGGGTTTTCGCCTGTTCAACTTTTTCATATATCGGGTCCTGCTTTGCGGCAGCCGTCGATACGCTATTGTCGATTTCCGTAATTTCTTTTTTTTCACCACTGCCCGCTTCGAGTTCGCCTTGCTTTGAGGAAACAGGCAGTCTTTCAACCAAACTATAAAAACCCAGCTCCTTAAATAATTTAATTACTTTATCTTTATCGTAATCGTGGGCCAGCGCGTCACGCAAATTAAATTTTATTGGCGCATCACGCTTGATGGTCGCTAAATATTTGCTGAAAAGCGCTTGCTCTTTATTTTCTGATAATTTTTCCGCCAGCTTTTGATTCTTAAATCGAGATTTTGGCTTCGCCAGTTCTTTATATAAATTTTCAATACTGCCATATTGCTTCAGTAATTCCGTGGCAGTTTTTTCTCCGATTCCCGGCACGCCGGGAATATTATCGGACGGATCACCTTTCAAGCCCTTGAAGTCGGCAATTTGTTCTGGTTTTAAACCGTACCGCTCAGACACGGCTTTGGCATCATATAAGATTGTATCTTTAACACCCTTTTTTAAAGTGAAGACGCTGGTGTTTTTATCAACTAATTGCAATGTGTCCAAATCGCCGGTCACAATTATCGTGTTAATTTTTTCTTTATGAGTTTTCAATTTTTCTACCACGGTTCCGATAACGTCGTCAGCCTCATACCCTTCTTTTTCCAAAATCGGGACGCTGAAGGCCCGCAATGTTTCCTTGACGCGGCCCAACTGGGCGTATAGTTCATCCGGTGCTTTGACGCGCGTGGCTTTGTATTCTTCAAATTCTTTATGGCGAAAAGTCGGCCCGGCCAAATCAAAAGTCGCAACCAGATAGTCCGGTTTTAGTTCTTTTAAAACTTTCAGTAGCACCAAAACGAAACCGTAAACCGCATTAACCAGCTCACCTTTGCCGGTATTGAGCGGCGGCAAAGCGTGATAAGCCCGGTGGACTAGCGCGTGGCCATCGATGAGGACTAAAATTTTTTGTTTTCCGATAGACAAAATTCTTGATTTAAGAATTAAGATTTAAGATTTACGAAAAAATTCATAATTCTTAAATCATAAATCGTAAATCGTAATTCTCCGTTGGTCTTCTCCCAAATGCTCAAACTTCAGCCAAACCGTATCCTTTGGCAAAATCTTTTTAATTTTTTCCGCCCACTCAATGACAACTAAATTTTTTGAATTTTTAATAATTTCTTTAAAACCCAACGCCGATAATTCTTTTGGGTTTTCAATACGATAACAATCAATATGATACAAATTAGCAAATGGATTATCACCAATCGCAAATCGCTTCATAATCACAAACGTCGGGCTCAAAATCCGCTCTTTGATTTTTAATGACTTGGCCAAACCCTGAATAAAAGTCGTTTTGCCCGCCCCCAGTTCGCCCACCAAACCCAGAACTAATGCGCTTTTGGTTTTTTCTCTAATTAAATCTTTAATTAGCTTAACGGCTAATTTTTGTGTTTCTTTAGCACTATTGGTAATAAATTCCATAACCTTTCCTTTATTATACTTCCAATCACTATACATTAAAATTGGCAAAAGAAAAAGCCGAGGCAGAGTTTTTTGCTCTGATCGGCTTGTTAAAAACTACTTCCTTTCTGGAGACCCCTGAGGACCTCGGAAAGGATACTGATATCCTTGATAATGTTTCCAGTACGACAAGTCGAAATGCCTTAACTGGAACTCAAGCCCCCAACCATAGCCAGGCATATACACAGAACCATCGAAGTAATACCCGCTATAGTAATAACCATAGGCATATCCGCGATTGGGAGTTGCTTCTGCCTGAAGGACTTTACTGACCGCTATAATCACCCAGCGTTGATCCCAAATCCGAGCTTCTGCGTAGACTCGTATGAATCCATAACTGGGCGCCTCCCACTCATAGCCACCGTTTACCGGCAGGCTAAAAGCGGGCGGACCGACTGGTTTTCTTTCCGGCCCGAATGTAGGGTTAATCCAAACGTCTAATATCCAATCGGGAGGTAAATCATAGCCGCTTCGAATGTAGCCCAGTCGACCCGTTGGGTAGGCCCTTAGGTCCTCGACAGCGAATGCTTGAGTATGCATCGTGAGGACCAGCAAAATGAGTGTGACCCAGATTTTTTTCATTTTTTCACCTCCCGAAAAGAATTTGGCTGGGAGTGATAGTGAAAGTCCCAGGGAAGGGCCCGACATATGCAGGCGTATCAGTTCCCGGCACCGAGATTACATTGTTCGCCCACTTGGAACGGAATCCTAACGGATCTACATAAAGCGCCGTGAACATTCCGCGATTGGTTGAGATTACATATCTTGGAAAAGCTATAATTTTCCCAAATGCCCCCTGCTCAACGACTATTAATAGGGTATATGCTGTGTCAACATCGAGACCTAGTTCTTTTTTTACAGGAAAATCCTTATTGACACAATTCGTTAAATAAATTTTTTTGAGGTATTTCCCTTCAAAAACCTTAGGAACGCCATTAACATTTGCATACATCTCTTCATCCCTTAAATCCCCGCGGAATAAATAAACCCAAGCATGAGAACATGACCAAATGTTGTACAAAATAAGCATACTGGCCGGTCTCTCGTTAGGATTATTAACATATTCGTTCTGATTAATTTCTCTTAGCCCGTTTTTCCCTAAAAGGGAAGGGACGCATCCGCTCAAACCGCTCAACCCCACCGCTACAACAACCAACAAAACTAGAGTAATCCTTTTCATCTTACACCTCCCGTTCTATTTTTCAGTTTTTAATTTGCTTACCTTTATGCCTGTTTTAAGCCTTTTCTTAGATGTCTATATTATACTAAATCTACAGAAAATGTCAATAGATAGCTCCTTTTTTCAACATATTCCGAGATTTGTATTTTAAGTCACTTTTGAACTTTTTTGATAGACAGAATAATCCACAAGACGAAGAGTTAAGGGGCTTGACCGTATTTTCTAACCGCGCTATGTTGACATAATATCTTCCGTAAATTTTGAAATTTGAACTTTGAACTTTGAACTTTTATGATGCTCTCTCCTCGCCAACAAGCCATTGATTTAATACAAAAGGGCAAAAACATTCTGATTGCTCTGCCCGATAACTTAAATGGCGATTCCTTGGGTTCGGCGCTGGCATTAGAGGCAATACTAAAAATTTTAAATAAAAAGGTTGAAGTCGTTTCCAGCGAACCTGTTCCTGAAAAATTAAAATTTCTTGAAGGACTAGAAAATTTAAAAAATAAAATTTCTTCTTGGCGCGATTTTATCATCTCAATTGATACGGCAAAAAATAAAATCTCTCGGCTGCGCTATGAAAAAGAAAACAATATTTTAAAAATATTTTTGGCCGCTGACCAAAAAATTGAAGAGCGCGACATTAAATTGGAAACAGGCTCTTTTTTTTATGATTCGATAATTACTCTTGACGCGCCGGATTTGGAATCTTTAGGCAAGACATTTGAAGACAACAGCGAACTTTTTTTCAACCGGCCGGTCTTGAACATTGACCACAAGGCCGCCAACGAATATTTTGGCGAGGTCAACTTAGTTGAACCAACGGCAGCCGCCTGTGCGGAAATCGTCGCCCTATTAATTGAAGAGTTGGGTGCAAATTTGATCAACCAGGTCGTGGCGACTGCCCTGCTCGCCGGCCTAATCGCCAAAACTCACAGCTTTCAAAACACAAAAACTACACCGCAAGCTCTCAGCCTCGCTTCGCGTTTAATCACTTATGGGGCTGAGCAAGAAAAAATCATCCAGTACCTTTATAAAACCATTCCGCTCAACCGCCTCAAACTATGGGGCCGGCTGCTCAACCAGCTGGATCTGGACGAGCAAAAAAATATTGTTTGGTTTAGCGCCCTGCCCGAAGATTTCCTGGCTACTCAAACCTCACCCAGAGATTTAACTTTTCTGCTGGAAGAAATTGACGATCTTTTTCCTCAAATAAACACAAATATCGTATTATGGATGGATGAATCCGGCGCAGTCTGGGCACTAATCAGAGCCAAGCAGCTTGAAGTTCTTCAAAAAATAAATTCAGAACTCGCCGGTTCTTTAAAAAATGAAAAGTTGTTATTAAAACTGGCCGAAGCCGACATCAACTCAGCCAAAGCGTATCTGAACGGCTTGCTAAACTCCCTGGGATAGTTTAGACTAAAAATTAAAGGCCGCTCTAAAACCGTTTTTTTGATTGAGCGAGTATTAGTATTGTTTTTATTTCATTTTTTTACCTTTTAAAAGGCGCACCAATATGCCCAAAGCTCAAAAAGTGACAATCGAAGAAAAGCTTGAGTCAAAATTGACCGAAGTCAGGCGCCAAGAAGAAGAAAAGTACGCCAAAGACTTGGCCAAAAAGTTAAACTTGCCCTTTATCGATTTGACGGTGCTGCCGATCGAGACCGATGCTTTGGTTTTAATTGATGAAGCCACAGCCCGCCAAGGGAAGATGGCGGTGATAAAAAAAACAGACAGCAACCTTAAAATCGCCTTAGAAAACCCGGAAAACCCGACTAGCAAAAAAGTTATAGCCGACTTTGCTACACACGGAATTAAATGTTCCATTTTTATCAGTTCGGCTCATGGTCTGACCAAAGCTTTTGATCGATATAAAGAAATCACCAAAAAAGGCAAAGAAATTACCGGCCAGGTGCAGATCACCGAGGAAATATTAACTCAATACCAAAAAGAATTCGAAACCCTGTCCGATATCAAGCAAAAAATTGAGGGGATGCGCCAAACAGAAGCCACTCACGTGCTGGAAGCCATGATTGCCGGCGCCTTAAAAAATGATGCCTCTGATTTACATCTTGAGGGCAGAGAGACAAACGCTTTAATGCGCTACCGCATCGATGGAATTTTAAACGATGTGGTTTTTTTGCCGCTAAAAACTTATAGCTTGGTCCTTTCTCGCATTAAGCTTTTATCTGGTATGGTGCTGAATGTCCACGATCGAGCCCAGGACGGCCGCTTCACCATTAAATTAAAAACCGCCGAGATTGAAGTCAGGGTGTCGATCATTCCCAGTCCCATGGGCGAAGATATTGTGATGCGTATTTTAAATCCCAAAAGTATAAATCTCAGCCTTAAAGACCTGGGTTTTCGCGAAGATCTTTATAAGTTCGTAGAAAAAGAAATTAGGCGACCCAACGGCATGATTATTACCACCGGCCCGACCGGCTCTGGCAAAACGACGGCGCTTTACGCTTTTTTAAAAGAAGTGACCGACCCGGAAGTAAAAATCATCACGCTGGAAGATCCGATCGAATATCATTTAGTTGGCGTCATCCAGACACAAGTCGAGGTCGAACAGGGTTACACTTTTGCCAACGGTCTGCGCGCTATTTTGCGCCAGGACCCGGATATTGTTTTGGTCGGAGAAATTCGCGACCGGGAAACTGCGGAAATCTCTATTCAGGCCGCCCTGACCGGCCACGTTGTTTTTTCTACGCTCCACACCAATGATGCGGCCGGCGCCATCCCTCGCTTTATTGATATGGGTGCCAATCCAACAATCTTGTCTGCCGCGCTAATTGATATTATGGCGCAACGGCTCCTGCGGCGCATCTGCGCCTCTTGCAAAAAGGAGTATAAGCCTACCGAAGAAGAAAAAGGAAAAATAAAAAGGGCGATAGAAGGTATTCCCAAAACCGTAGCTCTCCCCGAAATTTCCGGCGACTTCAAACTCTACCGCGGCCAGGGCTGCTCAATATGCAATAACACCGGCTACAAGGGTCGTGTTGGAATATATGAAATCATCCCAATTGATGCCGAAGTGGAGAAAATAATCACCAGATCCCCTTCTCACGCCGAAGTTACAGAGCTAATCCGAAAAAAGGGCTTTGTTTCAATGTATCAGGACGGAATTCTTAAGATTCTTGAAGGAGTGACAACCCTAGAGGAATTAGAGGATGTTGTTGGTACCGAAGGAAGTCAAAGATAGAATTCTTCAATAAAAAATTCCCCTTAATCTGTAGGCAAAATCTTCCCGCTCAGGGCAGGAAGATTAAGATTTTGTCGAGGAGAGACCCAGCGTAAGCCAAGCCATCCTGAAACTAAACAAAATCCCGGCAAGACCTGAATTTTTAAAAAAGGCCTTATTGCCTACAGGTTAAAGGGAATTTTAAAGGGATTTGACATTGTATCATAATTAAATTTGCTTGTCAATGGCTTAGGCTGCTTTTGACAAGCCGCCTAAAAAATATGCTGACTAATCCTAGGAAAATCGAAGAAGACTTGGGACTGGAAACCACTTTGCGGCCGCAAACTTTTAACGAATATCAGGGGCAGGACAAAATAAAGGCTAATTTAAAAATATTAATCGAGGCGGCCAGGCAACGCCGAGAACCAATTGAGCATGTGCTGCTCTGCGGCGCGGCGGGTCTGGGTAAAACAACGCTGGCCCATATAATCGCTCAAGAAATGGGGTCAGGAATCAAAGTCACTTCTGGCCCAGCTATTGAACGGGTCGGCGATCTGGGCTCAATTTTAACGAATCTGGCTGAGGGCGATATTTTGTTTGTTGACGAAGCGCATCGTTTAAATAAATTGATTGAAGAGGTGCTCTATCCGGCCATGGAAGCTTTTAAGCTGGATATTATCATCGGCAAAGGACCCTCGGCTAGGACGCTGCAGCTTGACTTGCCTCGCTTTACTTTGATTGCGGCCACGACCAGACCCGGGCTTTTATCTTCACCTCTGCGCTCGCGTTTTGGCGTCACGTTCCGTTTAGATTTTTATCAGCTCCAAGACATTGAACGAATTCTTTTGCGCTCAGCCAAATTGTTAAACGTTACTGCCGAGCCCGAAGCTATAAACATAATTTCGCACTCCTCGCGTTCCACGCCCAGAGTGGCCAACCGTCTGCTAAAAAGAGTTCGTGATTTTGCGCAGGTGAAAGGCGACGGTCGGCTAACGACCAGGCTGGCAGGAGAGGCGCTGGCGATGCTGGAAATTGATACGCTGGGACTGGAACCGATTGACCGACAAATTTTAAAATTAATGATTGAAAGATTTGATGGCGGACCGGTGGGTTTGCAGGCTTTAGCCGCCGCAACAAATGAGGAGCAAGAAACGATTGAGGATGTTTATGAACCGTATCTGATGCAGCTGGGGTTTATTATCCGCACGCCGCGCGGCCGAGTAGCGACACGCCAGGCCTACGAACACTTAGGCATAAAATATTTGCAGGGCGAGAATCAAAATAAACTTCTCTAAATCCTGGCCAAAACAAAAATGTTGGCAGGGAAAATAAAATCTAAAAGTCTTCTTTACATAAAAATTGGCGGTCTGATCTTTTTTGCGTTAGCCGCTTTTTTTGTTCGGCCAATTGTAGCTAGCGCAACATCTGAGTTAATTATCAACGAAATTATGTATAACTTGAGCGGCGTTGATGATAAGCATGAGTGGATTGAACTTTATAATGCCAGCTCCTCAGAAATAAATTTAGAGGGTTTCAAAATAAATGATGGCGACGATTCAACAAATCATGGTTTTAACGTGCCTCCCAAAAACAACAGTCGCGGTTCAATGATCATCCCACCCCAAGGATATCTCCTGCTCGCAGACGACGCGGCAACGGTCGCTCAAAATATACCCAACCATAGCGGCAGTATTATTGATACTGTTTTTTCCCTGCCCAATCTTTCAGGCTTATTAAAAATCATCGACAAAGATGGAAAAGAAATTTATTTGGCTTCTTACTCAAAACAGATGGGGGCCAGTGGCAATGGAAAAACCCTGGAATGGGACGGAGCTCAATTTATGGAAAGCTTTGTTCCGGGAGGGACTCCCGGAACTCAAAATAGCATTTTAAATCTTGACCTTTCGGCCAACCTTTCTAACCAATTGACGCCGTCCGACACAACAACTAAAACAATTGCGCCAAATTATATCACAACTAATCAGCCATCACCCGCTCTTAACAAAAAGGGCACAGACTCAACCGCTTCGACACCGACGACCACTTCGTCCTCCTCCTTAGCTATCAATAGCGCTTCCTCTGACCAGACGAACGAGTCAATGCCAAATATAAATATAACCGCCGAGAGCCAATCTAGCGTCAAAAAAATTGACGCAAAAACATTACCCTGGCTGTTAGCGATAACGGCTTTCTCGACATTAAGTGCCCTGGGATTAATTTATTTTAAACACCAACAAAATCCGGCAATTGACAGCAAAAAAACAAATGATACGATATAGTCGTTAAAGAAAACTTATGAGCGGACACAGCAAGTGGTCTCAAATCAAACATAAAAAAGCATTAAGCGATGCCAAAAAGGGCAAAATTTTTAGCAAATTAGCCCGCCAGATTTCTGTGGCGGCGCGAGCCAAAGGGGGCGACCCAGAAACTAATCCGGCTCTAAGAATGCTTATTGATAAGGCCCGTTCCTTTAACATGCCGCAGGAAAACATTGAGCGCGCCGCCAAAAAAGGTGCCGGGGAACTAGAAGGTCAAAAATTTGAAGAATTCACGCTTGAGGCTTTTGGACCCGGCAACGCTGCTTTAATCATTGAAGGCACGACCGATAACAAAAACCGAACGATTTCGGAAATAAAATTTTTACTAACACAGTACGGCGGCAAGCTGGCTAACATCGGCTCGGTCCTTTGGCTATTTGAAAAAAGCGGCATTGTCAATGTTAAACAGGAGCCTGACGCCGATAAACAGACTTTGGAGATGTCTCTAATCGACGCGGGAGCCGAAGATTTTAAATGGCTTGATGAGGAAAATTTGGAAGCCTACAGTAAGCCGGGAAATTTAGAGGAGTTTAAAAGGACACTGGAACAGAAAGGAATCTCAGTTGCCGAAAGCTCTTTAGGGTGGAGGCCCAAAAATGAAATTCAAATCGCCGAGCAAAAAACAAAAGAGCAGCTAGAAAAATTGCTGGAGGCATTGGATGAAAACGATGATGTTAATGAAATATATTCCAATTTAGCTAGATAAAAAATAAGCCCCGAATCTTTCAATTATTATCTTATGAAAATCCTTGGCATTGACCCAGGTATCGCAATTATCGGGGTCGGCTTAATTGACTATCAAAACAAAAGGGTTTCTCTTTGCGCTTATGATTGTTTAAGAACTAAAAAGAGTGCCGGTGCGGCCGAGCGATTAGCCGATCTATTCGATAAATTATCTAAATTAATTAAAAAGTATCACCCCGATTTAATCGCGGTTGAAGAAATATTCTTTTTTAAAAATTTAAAAACGGCTATCAGCGTCAGCCAGGCGCGAGGAGTAATACTGCTGGCCGCTGCCAAACAAAATATTAAAATTTACGAATATACACCGCTGCAAGTCAAGCAGGCACTAACCGGCTACGGTCGGGCAGAAAAAAAACAAATACAGCAGATGGTTAAAAATATTTTATCGCTAAAAGATATTCCCAAGCCCGACGACGCAGCCGATGCCCTAGCCATTGCTATTTGCTGCGCTCACTCTCTGAGAGAATGATTTATCTAAACTAACGACGCCCAAAGAAGCTCTTAGCCACGCTTTGACTTAAAATCTCTAACAGGGCTTGACCCCGTTAGAGATTCAGCCGAGCAATTTTAAAAATGTTTACATCTAGGCGAACCCGCCTGCGGCTTATTTAGCAGAAATTTAATTTTAATTTTAAATCTCTAACGGGACTTGACAGTCCCCTTATCATCGAATAAAATGACCGCATATCGATTTTTAGTTATATAAAGGTCGACCGTTTCAAGTAAATTTACTATCAAAAAAATGGCTGACGATTTATATTTACAGCTAGACGAAGAAGAAGAGGAAGAAGAAAAAGAAGAGAAAGAGGAAGAAGAGGACGAAGAGGAAGAAAAGTAACTAAAGACCCCGCTCTCGGGGTTTTTAGTTTAATAATGACCGCCCTTGAAAAAAAAGTGTTTTTTTGCGAAAATATAAAGCAGTGACGAATATTACTTTTTACCGACAAAAACATAAAGGGAAAGGCTCGGCCGGGCGAGGGCTTCTTCGATTTTTTAAATTTTTATTGAAATTAGTTTTTGGCCTTTTTTTGGCATCGCTAATTGGCGGCGGAGCCTTCTTTATTTATTATGCCAAAGACCTGCCCAATCCCCAAAAAATCAGCGAGCGCCAAATAGTTGAATCGACTAAAATTTTTGACCGAACCGGCAAAGTCCTTCTTTATGATATCCACGGCGAAGAGAAAAGGACCGTGGTGCCCTTTGACCAAATTTCTCAATATGTTAAAGGTGCAACCGTCGTGATTGAAGACGCTAATTTCTACTATCATTTTGGTTTGGATTTTCGCGGTATCTTAAGAGCCGCTTATTATAATCTTTTGGGTCGGCAAATCAGCCAGGGCGGCTCAACCATCACTCAACAGCTTATCAAAAAAGTTCTTTTGAGCGATGAGCGGACTTATTCTCGTAAAATCAAAGAGGCCGTTTTGGCTCTGGAGCTAGAAAGAAAATATTCCAAAGACGAAATTTTAGGTTTTTATCTCAATCAAATTCCTTATGGCTCCAATGCCTATGGGGTTGAAGCGGCCGCGCAAACTTTTTTTGGTAAATCAGCCAAAGATTTAGACCTGGCTGAAAGTGCTACTTTGGCCGCCCTGCCCAACGCCCCCAGCCGACTTTCGCCCTACGGTTCCCACCCCGAAGAATTAAAGGCGAGGCAGGAATACATTTTAGACCGGATGGTTGGTTTCAATTATATAACCCCAGAGGAGGCAGAAAACGCAAAAAATGAAAAGTTGGTTTTCGCTCATCAAACTCAAAATATCAAAGCTCCTCATTTTGTCATGTACGTAAAAGAATATTTGGAAAACAAATACGGCCAGGACTACCTTGAAAAGGGGGGCCTAAGGGTTTACACCACTCTTGACTGGGATTTGCAACAAATGGCTGAACAAGTTATCTATGATGGAGCTAACTCTAACCAGAAAAAGTACGCTGCTTCAAACGCCGCGCTAACGGCCATTGACCCAAAAACCGGCCAGATATTGGTCATGGTTGGCTCGTATGATTATTTCGCAACCAGTTCCCTGCCGCTGGGCTGCACCCCGGGAAAAAATTGCCGTTTTGAACCCAACGTCAACGTCACCATCCGCGACCGCCAACCGGGTTCGTCTTTTAAACCTTTTGCCTATGTGACCGCATTTGAAAAAGGCTTTACGGCCGACACGGTTCTTTTTGATTTAAAAACAGAATTTAATCCCAACTGTCCTGCCTCGGCCGATCAAGACAAGGACCAATATGGTTTAGATTGCTATCACCCCCTAGACTATGACGAGCAATTCCGCGGACCGGTGACGGCGCGCCAAGCCCTGGCCCAATCTCTTAACGTCCCGTCAGTCCAGATGCTTTATTTAGCCGGCGTAGACGATACAATTAAGACCGCCAAAGAAATGGGAATTACTTCTTTAAACGAATCTTACTACGGGTTGTCTTTAGTGCTGGGCGGCGGCGAAGTTAAATTACTAGACGAAGTGGCGGCTTACGGCGTCTTTGCTACCGAGGGAATAGAATATGAAAAAACGCCCATCTTGAGAATTGAAGACAATAAAGGAAATATAATTGAGGAATTTGCCAGCCAGCCAAAAAAAGTTTTAGATCCTCAATACGCTAGAATGATTTCTGATCTTTTATCCGATAATGCTGCCCGCTCACCCATCTTTGGTGTTAACTCCCCGCTTTATTTTCCGGAACGGCCGGTGGCGGCCAAGACCGGCACTACCCAGCAGTATCGCGATGCCTGGACGATTGGCTACACGCCTTCCTTGGTGGCCGGCATCTGGGTGGGAAATAATGACAATACTCCCATGACGAGGGCTGGCGCGGGAATTTCAGCGGCCGGGCCGATCTGGCATAGCTTTTTTAAAAAAACCTATGATATGAAAGCTTCAAATTGTGACCCAGCTTCTTTTTGCTTAAATCCCGAGCCAGAACAATTTACCAAGCCGGAGGCAACCTCAACTAATAAAGCGATGTTAAACGGTTCTTTTATTTCTCAAGACTTTATCAAAATCGATAAAATCTCTGGTCAGCTCGCCACCGAACAAACACCACCCGACCTGATTGAAGAGAAACCATTTAACCAGGTTCATTCAATTTTATACTATGTTAACAAAGACAATCCCCAGGGCGTCTCCCCCAGCGACCCCAACCAAGATCCTCAATTTAAAAACTGGGAGGCTGCAGTTATTGATTGGCTGGTGCAAAATAACCAATACAACCAATTGCCACCGACTCAATACGATCCGCTTCATACGCCGGCCAATCTGCCAAAAATTAAAATTATCTCGCCCTATCAAGGACAATTAATAAACCAAACTAGTTTTAATTTCCAGGTTGATGCTACGGCACCTTTAGGAATAAAACAGGTTGATTATTTTCTAAACGATGATTTCGTCGGCTCTTCCATACTGGCGCCCTACCAAATAAATGTGACTCTGTCGGCTAATTTAATTCATGGCACCAGCACCCAAGCGGCGGTATTGAAAGCCAGGGTTTATGACAGCGTTTTCAATCGCCAAGAAGATCAATTAACAATTTTTGTAAATCCCCAATAATTTTTATCTTTCTTGAGTCAGTTAAAAATCCCGCTTGAAGCGGGATTTTTAACTGATAACTTTTATTTTTTCAACCTCTTTAATCTTATGTCTGATTTTATTTAATAAAGCGCTTTCTTTTAGCTGCAGTTCGTTTGCCCAAACGGAGTTTTGACAAGCAATAATTAGTGTTTTATTTTTTAATCTAATCGGTTTTGATTTTTTTTGCCAACCGTCTCCCAGGCTTTTTTTTAAAATTTCATCCCAGTCTCGGCTTAAATCATAAAGCTTCATCGTGTTTTCCAGTTTTAGCGCGGCGATCTTTTGGGGTAAAATTTTTTTAATGGAAATCCAGGCCATTTTATAAATTTCCGTTAATTAACTCTGACTAAGTTGTTTTTATCGGCATGACTACGTATAAATAACTGTCATCCCCCACCGGCCGAAGAACCGCCGCACTGGATTCATTGTTTAATCCCAAAAATATTTCTTTGGTAGTCATATTGCTCAAACCGTCCAGGAGATAGCGATAATTAAAATTTATTTCCAGCTCCTTGCCCTTTATTTTTGCTTCCAGCTGAGATTTGTTTTCTCCCAGATCCGGGTCTTGAGACAAAACCTCCAGCTTTCCTGATTGTAAAAAGAATTTAACATCATTAATCTTACTGCTGAAAATACCCGCTATCCGAACTACGTTTAATAACTGCTCCCGTTCGATCGTCGCCTGAACATTAAAGTCCTTGGGGATAATTTGTTGATAATCTGGGTACTGCCCGTCAATTAGTCGCGAAACAAGCTGAACCCCCTCTGTTTCAAACAAAACCTGACTGCCATCAGAAATTATCCGTACCTCTCCTTCTTTTTCGCTCAAAATTCTAATTAATTCCTGAATTGTTCGCTGAGGAACGATTAATTTACTGAAGTCGGTTTTTTTATTTATTTCAAAGACAGTTTTTTCAGCCAGGCGAAAACTGTCTGTCGCCACTAATTTTAAGTTGTTTTTTTCAAAAACAAATAAAATCCCAGAAATTTCTGGCCTTAATTCCGAAAGAGCAGCCGAGCCGACAACCTGAGATAAACCGTCTCTTAAAACTCCGATTTTTATATCAGCCAGGATTGGCTCTTTTATTTTAGGAATAATTGGAAAGTCTTCGGCCGGCAGACCCCGAAGATTAGCCTTATAATTTTCACACTTAATCATTAAATTATTATTTTTAACCTCCAATTCAATTTTTTTATTAGGTAAATTATTAATAAAACCAGCTAAAATTTTAGCCGGACAGGTGATTGAGCCCTTTTTTTCAATCTTTCCAGATGTCCAGGTATTAATGCCTATTTCTAAATTGGTGGCAGAAATTTTTAAACGATTATTTTCGGTTTCTAATAATAAATTGTTTAAAATAGGCAAGGTTAAATTTCTGCCAATTATATTTTGGGTTATGTTTAAATTAGATTTTAAATTTTCTTGAAGGCAAATAATTCGCATAAATTAATACTAATTAATATTTTAACTAACGTATAAATTAAAACTTATTATTAATAAAATGTTTATTTTTTATGGAAAAGCCTGTTTCTTTGCTAGGATACTAAGAAATTAATTAAGTAAAGATGTGTATAATTAGATGAATAATTTCGGGTTTATTAAAAGCAGAATTAATTTTTAAAAACTATCAACTAAATTGTAGGTATGCCTTACACAGGGTTATAAGCACTTTTTAAACAGAAAATAAATCTTTATAAATTATTTATTATAGATTCTTTCGCGGATTAAACTAAGCTCTTGTTGTAAAAGCTCGTTATTTTCAACCTCTTTGGTTAATTTATCGCAGGCGTACATCACTGTTGTATGATCTCTGCCGCCGAGCTTTTCACCAATAAAGGGAAATGATTTTTTTAGTTCCTCTCGTATTAAATACATCGCAACTTGGCGCGGGTAAACCATTTCCTTTTTGCGGCAGCGGTTCATTAAATCGTTGGTCGCCACATCATAGAATTCAGCAACGACTTGAATAATATTTTTATAGTTGGTTATTTTTTTAGGCGAGGTGATTATATTGTTTAAAATTTTAGTTACCTGCTCCAAATCCATCTGGGCGTTAGATAATTTCATCGAGGCGATAACTCGGTTGAGTGCGCCTTCCAGCTCTCTTATGTTTTTTTGGATATTGTTGGCAATATAATTTATAATATCGTCTGGGATTGCTACCTTTTTTTCCTCCGCTTTAATTTTTAAAATCGCCATTCTGGTTTCTAGGTCCGGATAAGAGATGTCAGCGATCATGCCGCCCTCAAAGCGAGACCTCAATCTTTCTTCCAGCGTTGAAATTGCTTTGGGCGGTCGATCAGAGCTCAAAATAATCTGTTTATTTTTTTGATATAAAAAATTGAAAGTATGAAAAAATTCTTCCTGCGTCTTTTCTTTGCCGGCCAAGAACTGAACATCGTCGATTATTAAGACGTCTATCTGGCGATAATTTTCTTTGAAGTCTTCGATGCGGCCGTTATGGAGGGCGCTAACCAGCTCGGAGGTAAATTTTTCAGAACTGGTATATTTAACTTTTTTTCTCCTTTTGTATTTTTCAACGACAGAGTTGCCGACCGCCTGAAGCAGGTGCGTTTTTCCCAGCCCCACACCGCCATAAATAAACAAAGGGTTATAAACTTCGCCGGGGCCGTTAATTACGGCTTTGGCCGCAGCCTGAGCCAACTCATTGAAAGACCCGACGATAAAGTTTTCAAAGGTGTATTTGGGGTTAAGATTTGTTTCCTTGTCGACTTCAAACTCATAGAAAGATTGTCCCTGCGCAGCTAAGCTTTCTTTTTTAGGCTGGGGCTGGACAACGTGTTCCATCAGCGATTGAGCGCCCCCTTGATTTATAATAAACTTAAGCTCTTTGATATTTGGCGAAAGATTGCGGAGGGCCCGCATAATAATTTTGTTGTATTTATTTTCTAACCATTCTTTGCTAAATCCGTTGGGGACGCCGACCGTCGCTAAGCCATCTTTAATTTTTAAGATACCGGTTTCACGAAACCAGGTGATAAAATTAGCCCGGGAAATATTTAATTCAATTTCGCCCAGGACCGATTGCCAGAGGCCCTCGTAGTTGTTCATAAAAATAGCCCTATTTAAAAAAGGTAAATTTTTTGTCAGGCATCACTCAAAGATTACCAGAGGCCATAATATTGAAATTATAACAATGTAAGAATTTAAGTAAAGAGAGAGGAAGTAATGAAAAAGCGCAACTTTTGTTAATAAAAGGTGGATTGGCTGTGGAAACGGTGAATATTGAAATTTTTAGCAGACGTTCTAATTGACTTTTGGCGTTTTTAGTCATATACTTATGAGAGAAAAAATTGGAAATTTTTTATGAACCAATGAGCATTACCTATCAACCAAAAAAGAAAAAAAGAATCAGGGTTCATGGATTTAGGGCCAGGCAGCGCACCCCTTATGGCCGTCGCGTCATTGCGCGACGGCGACGGAAAAATCGTTATAAATTGACGGTCTGATTATGTTACCGAGAATCAATCGATTAGGTCGCCAAAAAGATTTTAAAAATATTTTTACTCATGGCCGGGTTGTTCAGAGCAACTATTTGGCCTTGAGGTTCAGGCGCAATAATCTTCCTTTTACGCGCTTTGGATTGGTAATCGGAACGGTTGTTGACAAGAAGGCAACGGTGCGCAATCGTCTCCGGCGGCAGGCGAGCGAGATTATCAGGCACAATCTTAAAAATATAATGCCGGGTTTTGATATCGTTTTGGTGGGCAAACCAGCATTGACCAGAAAGTCTTTTAAAGAAATCGAAAAAGAAGTTAGCGCCTTATTTCAAAAAACCGAATTGTTTAAATCTTAACTTCGAGAATTAATTTGCGATATGCTCCAAAAAACTTTTTTATCATTAATTAAAATATACCAACTTATTTTTTCGCCCGACCAGGGAATTTTTAGCTATGCGGGTGTCAGGGTTTGCCGCTTTTATCCTTCCTGTTCGCAATATACCTATCAGGCGGTTAAGCGATACGGTGTTTTGAAGGGCGCTCTTAAGGGAATAAAAAGAATTTTGCGCTGTCATCCTTTCAACAAAGGAGGCTTTGACCCGGTCGTTTAAATATATTAAATTATTTGGAATGAGTTTATTAACAACAATTTTTAATGAAGCATTTTATCGCCCGTTATTTAACGGACTTATTTTTTTATACAACGCCATCCCCTATCATGATTTTGGCCTAGCCATAATTTTACTGACGATAATTATTCGCTTAATTTTATATCCGCTCAATCAAAAAGCGATAAAATCGCAAAAAGCGCTTAACGACCTGCAGCCCCAAATTAAAGAGATTCAGGCAAAATACAAAAGCGATCGCGCCAAGCAGTCGACTGAGTTGATGGCGCTATATCGCCAAAAAGGTATCAATCCGGCTTCGGGTTGCCTGCCTTTGTTAATCCAGCTACCAGTTTTGTTTGCTCTTTATCGCGTTTTTTGGAACGGCCTTAAGCCCGAAAGTTTAAACAGCCTTTATTCTTTCATCAGTCGGCCCGATCTTATTAATCCTTGGTTTTTAAGTCTGATTGATTTATCAAAAAGTAATTGGTTGATGGCTTTTCTGGCCGGGGCACTGACCTTTGTGCAATCTAAAATGATGGCACCTTCTCAGTCCAAAAATAATGCCGCCGGCGACTTTACCGCTATGTTTAGCAGGCAGATGGTCTATTTTATGCCAATTATGACGGTCGTTATCGCCTGGAAATTGCCGGCCGGCTTGGCTCTTTACTGGATAGTCATTACTTTGTTTGGCATTGTGCAGCAATATTTGATTACCAGAAAAAAAAATGGAAAAGAACTTGTTAAAAATTAAAGAGATTGTTGAGCAGCTTTTGGGCGTGATGGATTTTTCGGGCGAGGTCGCGATAGATGACCGAGACGAAAATTTTTTGAGGGTTAATATTCAAAGCGCCGAGGCAGCCTATTTGATCGGGCGAAGCGGCGAAAATTTAAAAGCGCTGCAGCATATTACTCGTGCCATCGTTAACAAGGAACTGGGTGAAGCGTCGGTTCATTTTACCATTGATATAAATGATTATCAAAATAGCCGCCTGGAGCTGCTCAAAGAGATGGCGCGGAGTTTAGCCAAGGAAGTCATTGAGCAGCGCGAGCCGCGCTGGCTAGCCCCGATGAATGCTTACGAGCGCAGAATAATCCATATGGCGCTATCTGACCTGCGGGAAATTAAGACCGAATCTGAAGGCGAGGGCAGCGACAGAAAAATAGTTATTAGACCGGTCGGCTTGCGATAAATTTTTTTCAGCCAAAACAATTTGCTTTTTTTGTGCTAATAACTTTTTGCCATTGCTATGCTTGCCAGAAAAATTGCGTTCAATACTATAATTTCGGCGGTGGCCAGGATCATCGCGACGGGTCTGGCCTTGGTCACTATTGGTCTGGCAACCAGATACCTAACCAAGACCGAATGGGGCGAGTATTCGCTGGTCCTGACTTTTGGCGGGATATTTGCCGTTTTGGCGGAATGGGGACTTTATCAGCTGATGGTGAGAGAAATTTCCCGCCCCGGAGCTGATGAGCAAAAAATTGCCGGCAATCTTTTTACTATGAGGCTGATGATCAGCCTTTTTATTTTCGTGCTGGCTCCACTAATCAGTCTGCTTTTTCCTTATTCGGCGCAAGCGAGACTCGGGATTTTAATTGGCATGTCCGGCTATTGGTTGCTTTCGGGCACGCAGGTTTTGATGGGTGTTTTTCAAAAACATCTCAGAATGGATAAAATTAGCTTGGCCGATGTCGCCGGCCGGGCGGTTCAACTGATACTGGTTTTTTTGTTTATAAAAATGGGATTGGGATTTTTCTGGATTGTGGGCGCTTTGGTTTTTGGCGCTATAGCAAATTTTCTTTTGGTCATTTGGTTTGCCCAAAAATACATTCGCCTTAAGCTAACTTTTGATTTTGATTTCTGGAAAAAAAGCTTGAGGCAGAGTTTCCCTTTGGCGATATCGAACATCTTGGTTATGATTTATTTTTCCACCGACTCGCTTTTTTTGTCGGCATTTAAACCAATTACGGACGTCGGTATCTACCGCCTGCCTTATAAAATTTTAGAAAGTTTAATTTTTTTCCCGTCAATGTTTGTGGGGCTTGTCATGCCGCTGCTCTCAAGGGCAGCTTTCAGCGATTGGCCGCGATTTAAAAATGTTTTTGAGCGCAGCTTCGACGTATTAATGATTTTTGCCCTGCCGTTGATTGGCGGCACTTTAGTTTTGTCGCCAGCCATCATTAATCTGCTGGGCGGTGGAAATTATCCGGAATCAGTGGCGGTGCTTGATATTTTAATCGTCGCGGTCGGCGTCATCTTTTTGGGGACGCTTTTTTCTTTTACGCTGATTTCCATTGAAAAGCAAAAAATTTTACTTTGGATTTCCGCTGCTGGGGCAGTTTTTAACGTTGCGGCCAATATTATTTTGATTCCGCGCTGGAGCTATTTTGCGGCGGCGGCCACTACGGTTTTAACTGAAACATTGGTGGCAATCTTAATGATTGTAGCAATCCGTCGCTATTTACGTTTTTGGCCAAAACTCGGAGCTTTTTTAAAAAGCCTGCTGGCCGCCCTGTTAATGGTTGCGGTTATTTGGTATTTGAGACCTTTAAATTTATTTATCCTTTTAGCTTTGGCGCCGGTAATCTATTTTGGATTGCTTTATTTAATCAAGGGATTTTCAACAAGAGACATTTTGGCGTTAATAAAAAAAGATGCTTCAGGCTAAAGGCTTCAAAATAGCCCTGATAATTTTAGGTGCCTTCTTGCTCGCTCTGGCCGCCAGTTTTTCTGCCTCGATTACTTTTTTAGCAGTAATTTCGCTGGTTTTGCTGGCTTTTTTTTATTTTTACTCTGAGACGGCTTTTTATTTTTTAGTCGCTTATCTCCCCTTTCAGTTAGCGCTAAATCTGGCTTCCGATATCGATTTAATTTCTGGCCGACTGCTGATTTTGCTGCTGTTTTTTGTAATAATTTTAAAATCTTTAAAAGGGGAAAAAATAATCTGGAGCAAAAATCAAACTGCGGCGGCCTTAATTTTGTTTTTTTTAATTGCCCTGATATCAATTTTGATCTCCTCAAACCAGTTCTGGGGGTTGCGTAAAGTTTTGGTCTTTTTATCAATTTTTCCTTTGTTTTTTTTAACCCAGAACTTTATAACCAGCGGAAAAAAATTAATAAGACTGCTCTGGGTCATTGTTGGCACCGCGACGATCAGCGTTTTAATTGCTGCTGCTCAGTTTGTTGCTCAGTTCATTTTTGGCTATGAAATGGTTTTTAATTTTTGGGGCAAAAATATTGCCCCATCTTTTTTTGGACAATCCTTCGCTCAGACCGTCCTGCAAAATCCAAGTTGGTTTGTCGATATCAACGGCCACACTCTCATGCGTGCCATCGGCCTCTTCCCCGATCCGCACATGCTCGCATTTTTCATCGGGCTTGTGGCGCCGCTCATTTTAGTTTTATTTTTTGGAGAGAAGCGGCATCGACGGCTCTTGTTGCTGGTTTATTGTTTTATGCTGATTGTTTTGTTTTTAACTTTTTCTCGCGGCGGCTATTTGGGTTTGCTGGCAAGTCTTTTGGCAATGGGTTTGGTCAGCTGGAAAAAGTTCAGTCAAAAAACGAGAATATTTATCAGCAGTCTTTTTTTGGTTCTGGCGGCAGTTATTGTTCTGACGCCCGTCTGGGCCAGGTTTTCGTCTAGTTTCAATTTGACCGAAGGGTCTAATTTAGGTCGTTTAAAAATTTGGACTGAGGCACTGACGCAGTTTGAAAAAGCGCCGCTTTTGGGGGTGGGGTTGGGTAACTATCCTTTGGCGCTTGATTTTAACGCGATTTATCGCAGCGCCGTGACCAGCCACAATTTATACTTGGATATTTTAGTTGAGACAGGAATTTTTGGTCTGCTCGCTTGGCTTTGGTTTCTGGGCGGGATGCTGAAGAAATTACTAACCGAGATTAAGGGCGGCCTCACGCGATTATCGATTATCGCGACGGGACTTTTAGGGGCGATTATCTATTTTTGCATCCATTCGTTTTTTGAGACACCAATCTTCAACCCCACTATTTTGGCCTATTTGATGATAGTCAGCGCATTAGCTAGCAGCATCAAAAATATTTTAGATAATAAATCTTAATGTTTTTAATTTTACAAAATCCGATAAGTTTAATATTGGTTGGTGTCGGCTTAGCCGCTTTTGTTTTTTTGGCTTGGCGACGATTTGATTTCAGCTTGGCGCTAGTTTTATTTTTGGCCCCGCTTTATCTTTTTAAAATTATTATAGCGGGGCTGCCGTTAACGGTTTTAGAGCTTTTGATTTTGGTTATATTTATTATTTGGCTGATCAAAAAAACTAAGATTAATTTGCTGTTTGATCCGTTTAAAAAGATCGACTTTGGCGAAATTTGGTTGCCAATTTTATTAATTTTAGCCGGAATTTTAATTGCGACGATGTTTTCATCCGATGTAAAAACCAGCGCCGGAATTTTAAAGTCTTGGTTTATTGAGCCAATAATCTTTGGGGTCATTCTAATAGATTCAATTGGAACCAAAAAACAGGTTGGCAAGCTAATGCACGCCATACTTTTTTCCGGAACGCTCGTTGCTTTAATTAGCTTGGGCTGTCTGCCGACCAGCCAGCTGACCTTTGATGGAAGATTGCGTGCTTTTTTTCTTTCGCCAAATCAGCTGGCTATGTATTTAGCGCCCTCAATTTTAATTTGCCTTGGCTTTTTGCTGCAAAACAAAAATAAGCGCTGGAGAGGAGCGGCTGCCTGGTGCGTGCTGCCTTTGGGAATCAGTTTTTATTTTACATTTTCCTACGCCGCCTGGTTTGGCGTTTTGGTGGCGCTGGCAATAATGTTTTTTGTTTTCGCCAAATGGCAAGGAGATAAAACTAAAAAAGCCCTCCTGGCCTGTCTTTTGCTTTTGGCTATATTGGTAGCTATTTTTGGATATTTGCAATGGAGAAGCCCCAAATTGAGCGATCTTTTGTATTCCAGCCGTTCCTCGTTTCAGTCGCGCCTGACCATTTGGCGCGCGTCCCTAGAAATTTTAAAAACGCACTGGTCTTTGGGGATCGGGCCGGGGTTGTTTCAAAAATATTATCTGGAATATCAAAAATACTTCCCGCCCTATCTTGAATGGGCCGTGCCCCAGCCCCATAATCTTTTTTTGGCTTTTTGGTTGCAGACCGGGCTTTTAGGTCTGGCCGGATTTGTTTGGCTGCTGATTAGTTTTTTCCGAAAAACGCTTAAATCTTTGTTTAAAACAAAACAGCCGCTGCTTTTAATTTTGGCGGCTGTCATGATTTATATTTTGGTCCACGGATTGGCCGACACGACTTATTGGAAAAACGATCTGGCTTTGATTTTTTGGGCGATTATATCCTTAGGCTATAGAGCAGCCCGTCTACGCGATTGATGAAAAACAGATAGTCCTCTTTAGGGGAGAGAAACAAATCTTGGGCGTCATAGCTTGTTTGGGTGTTGGAAGTGGCGACCATTGTTTTCTCTCCGGTTTCTAGGTTAATTTTATAGAAATCGTCAGCCAAAATTAGCAGGCCTTTGTAATAGTCATCCGGCCAGGTCGCGTCGGGAGAAATTATCTGTGGGATGGCACAAAAAACCGTGCGGTCGTCTTTTGACCAGACGCATTTGTCAATAATGCCAGAAATTTTTAAATCCTGGCTGTTAGCGCCTTTATCATCGGCCAGGGTGAGCGAAGGATTGTGGCCGTAGTTCGTGGTTTTAGAATAAAGAATTTTGTCGGCTTTGGGCGACCAGCGGATATTTAAACCGTATAAATCGCTTAAAATTTTGTTAAAATCGCCGGTGGCCGAATCGATGACATAGAGCAAGCCCTGAGCCAAGCCGCTGACTTGGGTGCGAATTGAAATTTTTTCTTTTGAGGGCCATTCCACAATTAAATTAGCCAGGCGGGTTTTAAAAATATTTTTCCAATTGGAGCCGTCTGGATCGGAAATACTGATGGTGCTTTGCTCCGTTGCGGCAGAGCTAAATTGATAGGCAATGTTTTTGCCGTCGGGCGACCAGGCGACGTAGCCGACGTTGTTGTTAAGTAGCGATGATTGGCCGTTTGAATAATTATAAAAATATTTTTTTGTCTGATTGTTCTCAGAAAAAATACCGATGACCTTATCTTTATCCGGCGACCAGAGAGCTTTGATCAGACCGCTGAGTGTAACTGATGAAATTTTCTTTAAATTTGTGCCATCAAATGCCGACTCAAAGATCTGACCCGTCGCTTGGCTGAAGTATTTCACGGTTTTGCCGTCAATCCCGATGGTTGCACCAAAAGCCCTCTCCTGGCTTATCGGGAGAATTCTTGGGGTGGTTTTTTGGTTACTTTGATTTCCCGGTGCCGGCGTAACTGTTTGACTGGTGCTCGGCGACAAGGAACTAGTCGCTTCCGGATTTTCGGAGCTGGGTTTGGCTTTGAAAAATATATTGTAAACAAATAAAGTTAGGCCGATGAGGCCAAGCAAAATCGCGGCAATGATAAAGATTTTTTTGGTGGTCATATAGAAAGAAGTAGAAATTAATTATAAGAATTGTTCAGTCTTTGTTTAGAAGTTAAAAAAGATTCTTTTATGGATAGCAGATACAGCAATCGTTGGTCAGTCTTGGTTTTTAATAAGGATAACACAGACCACCAAAACCAGTAACAGCAGTTTGTACGCAACAGCACTTGGTTGAGTCCCATTGTTGGGATCCATCTTTAGCGCAGCCGCCGGGGATGCAAGCAGTTTCACCGGCACAGGTTGGGCTGTCTTGGTTACAATTCACTGTGCTATAACCAGAAGGTTTGGGCACACAGAACGCCTGTGTTGGGCTCCAAACTTGGGTCGCGGGATCGCAGACCATTATAGAACTCACACAGGGATTGTTAGGTGGAGTTATGGTTGGGTCAAAAACTTGAGGGGCAGTACATTTCGTGCCGCCCTGCGAAGCCGGTATATTAGCCGGCTTTAATTGGAATGGCGATAAATTAACTAACGTCGGGTCAATGGTAAAAAGCAGTAAATAAGAACAAAGCAGCAAGACTAGTCCGCTAACCGCTCCCCAGATTATTTGTTTAGCTTTATCCACCTTGCCGACCGTACTGCCTGTCATATACATAATGCCGCCCACCACAATCGCGGCGACCGCCAGAAAACCAACCAAGCCCAGCCCGAAGACGAAAAGTAAGCTTATGTACTCGCCCGGGTCAGAGACAGATTGCATGCCCGGTAGAGGGAATTCCAGCGTGTATGCGTAGACATTAGCAGCTGCCAGAAGGCCGGCAGCATAAAGTATGAAAAATAGTTTGATTTTTGATAAACGATGCATATTGGCCTTTTTTATTATTTATTTTATATCAACATATAAACTCGCGGCCGCCTGCTGATATTGGTCGTCTTTGTTTGTCGCACTAACCGATAAGTTTTTTTCTATGGTCTGCGATAATTTTCCTTGAGGGATGGTCAGAGCCAGCAGATTTGAATCTTTCTGGTCTGAGGCGGCAATAGCTTGGTCGGCGAATGTCCACTGCCAAAGGACTTGGGCTAAATCTTCTATGTGAAAAAATAGCGGGATAGCATAAAAATTAATCTGTTGACCCGTTCCCACATTTAGCGTGTTTTGCAGAGCGTAGGAGTTGTCAGTTTTGGTCAAAAGCACTTCCGGTTCAACGATTCGTATCGTTTGCGATTTTAGAGCCAATAAATTTCCACTGGCATCTAATATCTGAACCGAGATATTGTGAGTGGCGCCGGCCCACTTGGTGACCTGGAAGCGAAAAACTGATTTTCCCTGACCGGAAGCGTAACCGGCGAGACCATCATCAAGCAGCCAGCGATAAGAAAGCTTTTGGGGGTCCTGCGCCAATTTTTTGACCGGCTCAATGACCATTCTTATTTCACTCCCTCTGGTCGGCAAAGCTTTACCCAGGTATGTATTTGGAACATAGGAATCACTTGACCAGCTCAAAACAAAATCATCCGAAGCAGACGGAGAGCCAAAAAGATTAATCTGCGCCAGGCTGAAAGCAGGATTGATAAAAAGACTTCCCAGGATTGAGACAAAGACACACGGAATTAATATTTTTATAAAAGTTTTTTTAGGCATTATTTTTGAAGGTTAAGCCGCCTGGGCGGATGGTTTTGGCAGTTTAATTGCTGGCGATTTAGCGGCCGCCCGTTTTTTAATATAGGCAAAAATGACTATTGAAACACTGCTTGGCAGAATGCCGAGCGTTATAACATCGGCGATTTTTGACAAGAAAAAACTCATCAGCGGATCGGTTTTTGGGACATACATTTTTTGCCAGAAGCCCATTATTAGCCCAAATAAAGGCAGCAGCAGCGGGATAAAAAATTCAATAATATCAAATAAGATGGCTACAAAAAACATCATCATCGGGAAAGAGACCGATGTCTTGGGTGCGGTGGCTCCCGTCGGGGATTCTTCTTCCTGCTCTTCTTCAATTGGTTCAACTTCTTGAGGCATACCAGGTAGTAGAAATTCGACTGAATTTTATTCGCCAGCTGGCGAATAAAATTCAAGTCCATTTTTTGACTTGCCAAGCAAGAAAATCTAGGTAGGTTATTAGCCGACAACTGGAAAAATTGAATCCATTATCCCTGTCGAATTTTCACTGCCTGGCATACTTTAATTAAATTATAACTTATTTCTGCTCTTCTTGTGCTGCCAATTCTTCTTTGGCTCGTTCAATTTCCAAAATCTGGCGGGGGTCAGAAGTAATTATTTGGTCCTCCGTGTAGGAGGCAATGATTTTAATGGCGGCGTGTTGCAGCCCCGCAAAAAAGATACCCTCGCCAACGGTGCACTCAAGCAGCAGATATTTTTCCTGCTCCGTTAAATTAAAAGTTTTTTGAATAATATCAATTGTGGCCGGTGATTGGCGCAGCAGAATTTGCATGGAAGAGTTCGTTACGATCGGTTTGCCGTAAGGGGAAGCCATAAAGTCACCGACGTCCTGGGTAATAGTGGTCATGCCTAGATAATATTTTCGGCAACGCTTGGCGATGCCAAAAAGAAAGGAAGCGGCGTCCTCATGTCGCATCATCACCCAGGCTTCATCAACGACCAGCATTCTTTTTTTGAGTTCGGAGCGAATGATGTTCCAGATATAATGGAGCACAATATACATCGCAATCGGGCGCAGTTCCTCTTCCATGTCGCGAATCGAAAAAGTCACTAATTTATTGTTAAGTTCAATATTGGTATGTTGGTTGAAAAGACCGGAGTAGGAGCCAGTGCAAAATTTTTCCAGTCGCGTGGCCACCGAGGCGCCGCCCTCCATATTTTTTAAGATAGTTTGAAGGTCGCCCAAAAGCGGCGGCGTGATTTTAGAAAAATCGGATTCGGGCGTGATGTCGCGCGAAGCATAGGTTTCGGTAATGGCTCGGTCCAGCAGCGCGTCTTCTTCCGGGCTCAACCCGCCCAACATAATGCGCAACAGTCCCACTAAGTTGATGATAGTGGAGCGTAAAATATCGCCGGCTTTTTCTCCTTTGGGCGGAACTGGCAGGTCAAAGGGGTTAAGATGTTGGGGCGAGGTCAGAGAAATTTTAATGAAGGAGCCCCCGACCGTCTCGGTTAAATATTGATATTCGTTTTCCGGGTCAATAATAATGACATCAGCCCCCATCATCAAAGAGCGCAGGACCTCAAGCTTGACCGCGTAGCTTTTGCCCGCGCCTGATTTGGCAAAAATGCAGGAGTTGGCGTTTTCCAAACTGAAGCGGTCAAAGATAATCAAGGAATTGTTATGTCGGTTGATGCCATAAAGAATTCCTTTGTTGTCGGAAAGATTGACCGAGACAAAAGGAAAAGAACTGGAAAGAGGCCCGGTGTTCATGGGCGTGTGAATTTGCAGGTCGTCTTTGGCGAGAGGTAAGGTCGACATAAACCCCTGTTCTTGCTGGAAGCTGGCGGGTTTGATATAGACCAATTTTCCTTCAAGGAGCGAGCGAATTTCATTTTCAACATCATCGAGGGCTTTCAGATCGTTGGCAAAAATCGTCAGGTACAGGCCGAATTTAAAAAATTTCTCTGTTCCCTGCTGTAGGCTGTCGCGCAATGCCTCAATGTCTTGCATGGCGGTATCTAACATCGGATCCCTGACCTGTCCTTTTTCTTGACGTTCGGATATTTGAGCTTGAACCTGGGCGACGCGTTTTTGCAGCTGGTGCATAATCCAGGGCGTATCCACCGGATGGATAAAGATCGAGACATTGATTTCTCGGTCAAGCGCCAAGATTGGTGAAAACCAATTGGTGACCAAATATCTTGGATAAGTAAAGACAAAAAGAGTTCGCGCCATTTTTCCGCCAATTTGCAAATAGTTACTGTTGATTTTCATTCCCGGCGGCGCGATTAAATCTTTAACCGATGGTCCGCTATCTTGCGGACCAAAGCCAAGATCGGCGCCGCCAATGGCGTCCGATTGATCGGCCTGGGTGGTTGTTTTCTTTCCTAAAAGATTGGCTAAATTAAACGGCATACCAGGTAGTAGAAATTCGATTAATTATTTATTTTAGATTAAACTAATAATTTTTAATAAATTAATCTGGTTTGTAGGGGAAATATTTTTTGTCAGGCGTTTATCTCAACTATCGAAATATCAGTACCTGGCATAATTTTACTTTTTTGTTGCTTCGGTTTTTTCGGTTTTTGGCTCGGCCGGCAAAGTCGGTTTTTCTTCCACCCCCATGTTGTAGAGACTGTATAAAAGTTCGGTTGCCTCCTGAGTATTGAGCGGCACGGCTTTGAGCCCCATGCCACTTAGGCCCGAAACCACATATTCAACGCGCTGCCACAGCTGGGCTTTTAAGTCTTCCTGGGATTTGGTTTGGACCTGTT
>Ga0315274_10000859_pt1 | contig 47283 bp, 35 predicted proteins | sample YL17G02_20_MG_FD_203700 | JGI IMG/M metagenome (GOLD analysis project Ga0315274, IMG submission 203700) | Sediment microbial communities from Yellowstone Lake, YNP, Wyoming, USA - YL17G02_20 | ecosystem: Environmental > Aquatic > Freshwater > Lake > Sediment | place: USA: Wyoming | collected... | reverse complement strand
AACCCAGACTTTTTACGCAGAGAAGCCAGTTGAATGGCTACGCCCAACGCCTCGCCGCCCTTTCTTAAACTTTCTGCAAAATCCGGATTATTTAACTGTTGTCCAAGGTAAAGATCAAAATTTGCTAGTCGTCTCATAAGGAATTCCTCAACAGCAAGTCATCTTTTTTTATTAACACTAATTTGAGGTCTCGCTTAGAAATGTTTCTGGCTTTATTGCAGATCACTTGCACTGCGATAATTCTTTGTCTTTTCGTAAAGAAATTATTAGGGCTGTGAATTAAAATAGTCAATGATTAAGATGTGATCCTAATTTCTCTACCGAAATAAAGAAATTTCAGGTTTTCCTTCAAGAACTTTCACTAAATTGGTAAATGTTTCAAACTTCCCATCGCCAAAATATTTTTGGTCAACTCGGATGTAACGCCATTCTTCATCAACCTGCCCTGATACCTTCTTGCACCAGTCAATAATACTTGCTTCTTTGTAAGCCACAGCTTCATAAACTTGACCTTTGGTTTCAATAATCCAATGGATAACCTTACCATTTTTCTCCTTCTGAACTGCCACAAAATCAGGATAGTAGAACTTAATAGCTCCAGAGGGACTTAGGTAGTCCACGCGGAAACGGGTGAAGTGTTCTGCCAGCGCTGCAAATCGAAGAATGTCTGAACACTGGTCAAGGAATTTTGCAAATGCTGATTCAAAATCGTTATAAGTTGCCACATAATTGAAGATGGTGTGCTTACATTGGAGGTGGGGCCTCCGCCAGACAAAGGGTTGAGTATCTGAAAGTTTGAACGATACATCTTCGAACTCAATCTCTCGTTTTTCTGAAGTAAGCTCACTAATTTTTCTGGCGAGATACCGGGCAATTCCCTGTTGGAGGATTGGTGCACGTAGGTGGTTCCGTATATTTTCGTTTTCAAGCTCTATCTTCTGTCCAAAACACTGTTCCCCGACATATGTGCGTACAATTGGATAAAGTTCTGCAAAAACATTTGACATCCTGGCTTCAGCGATGACCTTATTCGTTATCAGTGAGAGCACTTCCTGGCTGAGGGGAGGTACACCAGGAATAATTTCAGTTCGATGAATCTCGGTCTCGGTTGTGACAAACTCCATCTTAAGGGTTATTCGGTATTCTTCTTCAAGCTCTTCTCGTTCAAAAATGGAGTCGAGACTCAATGGATCAATGGAAGACAATTTCTTGTAATCATGGAGATAGACGGGCCGGGTTAATGGAATTGTAATATCATATTTAATCTTCTCCTGAACGGGTTCAATTTTGATCGGCGGGGCAGGTGGTTTCGTAACGGTCTTGATACCTACCCCTTCTAGCTCCAATTGTCGCACAAAATCTTCAAAGGCTTTTGTACCCAACACTTCCAGCGTCTGAGTTCGGTCGGGGCTGATATTTTCCATTAATCGAAGCCCACGCCCCACTGCCTGTTCAGGAAGGATTTTCGCCTTCGAGGTAAATGGACGAAGACCGAGAACCACAGACACATTTTTTACATCCCATCCTTCTCTCAACATCATCACGCTCACAATGACCTTTTTCTTGTTGGTGGGTAGGTCAATGTCTCGAGCTACTTTGCGAGCTTCCTCCACATCAGATTTTGTAATCTCGCCTTCAGAATCTGTGTGAATAACCAGTACCTCACTTTCCTTTAAACCTGTTTTATTCGTCTTATCCACTAACCATTTACCGATTGCATCAGCAAAAGCGTTTTTCTCAGCCATGATAAAGAGAACCGGTTTCGGTCCCAAAGTTTTATACGTTTTATAGTGCTCTCTCCATCGCTCCAGGGCAGCAAGCAGCCATTCTCCATATACATCTGTGACATTATCTTTAGTCACTTTCTCAGGATCAGACCGCTTCACCTGATGGACAATGAGGGGCGCTTTGACTATCCTATCCTCAACGGCTTGGGCAAGAGGGTAATCACAGATGATCCATGGATAGTAGGTACCATTTTGATCCTTGGGGGTTGCCGAGAAGTCCAGCCATAATGAAAGCCCTTTTGGGATACTCTCGTGTATGGCCATTAAGGTTTTATACCAGGCCAGGTCTTCGTCATGGACATGGTGTGCCTCATCATTAATCACAACAAGGTCAAGAAGTCCCTTTAGCCTTTCCAGCATGGAGCGTTGGTGAGAAGCAAGATCTTTCACTGGCTTTCGGCCAAGAATAGCGTCTACCGCATTGGTGGGTGTCCATTCCTCATCCCGGGATTCATAGATTTGATGAATATTGGTGAGGAAAAGATTTCCACCTGGGTCAGGCTCAGTGCTCTCCCCCCGAAGGATTACTTTCATATTCCATTGCCAATCGGGAGGAATAAGTGGTAACTCATAAAATATTCGGTTGCTTGCAAAATCCTTCTCAAGTCGCTGATAAACGATCACATTGGGGGCAATAATTAGAAAATTGGTTGAGAGATCAGAACCCTTAACCATCTTTCGATGGAAGTATGACCAGACCATAAGCATCGCCATCAAATACGTTTTACCCGAGCCGGTGGCCATCTTAAAGGCATAACGTCGGAGACTCTCTGGAGGTAGATCCTGAAGACCGTCGCTTTCCAATTCCGGGAAATATCGTCTGATCTGCCTGCGGCCGTCCATGGTGGTTTGATGTTCAATACTGTAGGTAAACATATCTCTTTGGAAGATTTCTGCAAAGGAATCGATGAGAGTTTTTGCATCCTGGTTCTTTGCGATTTCTATAAGATAGACAAGAACTTCTACCGCTTCGCGTTGGCCAAAGTAGTAGTGGAAGGAGTTTCCATTTACGAGATGGTCTTCCTCAAACCAGAATTGGAAAAGACGTTGCGTTACGGAGGAGGCACCAGGATACCCATCGTCACGCCATTTGTCCACAGTCTCACGGAGGCGATTGACTAACAGCATTTTACTTGGCCGGCGCACTTCAACGATCTCATATTCTTCTGCTGTTTTTTTAATCAGGTGGCAATCCGGCCTAAGATGTGCTAGCCGATCTGGAACCTCAGGCAAATCTTTATCGTATGAGATAATGCTTTTTGGCATCGTGTTAATCTCCAGCAGACATATCTTGATTCTTCCACTCCAATCGAGCATGCGCCAACGCCATTGTTTCATGCAATTTCCTTCGAAGAAGGTGGCGTGGAGGAAGTTCTGTCATATATGCGGCTATACGAATGCCGCTTTTAGCTAACTGCAATAGTTCAATATGTTCTTCGGATTTACTTGCACAAAGGATTAAACCAATAGGAGATTCCTCCCCATGCTGTTGCTCATATTTTTCCAGCCATCGCAGGTAAAGCTCCATTTGCCCCTTGTCTGCCGCCTGGAATTTCCCCAGTTTTAAATCGATTGCTACCAGCCGGCGAAGCTTACGATGGTAAAAAAGAAGATCGATATAGTAATCTTCATCATCGATTGTGATCCTTTTCTGCCTGGCCACAAAGGTAAATCCTACACCCAATTCCAGGATGAATGCTTCCAGCTCCCGAAGAATCGATGCTTCAAGGTTCTTTTCGCTGTAGGTATCCTTCAAACCAAGGAAATCAAGAAAATAGGGGTCACGAAAAACAAGATCGGGGGTGAGTTTGTCCTCTTCCCGCAATTTAGTTAGTTCCTGCTTGGCTAACTCTACCGGTTTCTTGGAAAGGGCAGTCCGCTCAAAGAGCATGCTGGAGATTTTCTGGCGCAAGGTGCGAACACTCCACCGTTCAATGCGACACATCTCAGCATAGAAGTCTCTCTGCAATTCATCTTTCAGAGAAATAATTTCAACAAAATGACTCCAGCCCAATTGTCGTGACAGTGTCGAGACAATGTTTTCCTCCGGAAAAACTTCGGCAAACCTAACCATGCGGAAAAGATTGGGTAGGGAAAAACCATTGCCAAATTCTGCAACCAATTTTCTCGACAGTGTCGATAAAATCTCCTCGCCGTATTCAGCCCGTTTTTCTTTCAGGATGTCCTGGTAGATGCGTTTACCCACCCGCCAGTAGAGCAGGACCAGCGCAGAGTTCACCTGTCGGGCCACATCCTTACGAGCTTCTACAATCAATGCTCTGAGATCACGGAGCAATGGTACTGGAACTTTGACTTCCCTCCCCATAATCTGTATTTTATCTGCCATTACTTTACCTCCACTTCAAAGGCCTGGGAGGTGTCGTTTCCAAAAATGTCAACTACCTTAACCATTATGATGTATTTCCGCTTAAACTTTTGCATTTTGAAGATGTGGTGAATATCACCCTGGGGCTTCCTATCATCCGTACTTCAGTAGACCATGGTACTGCCTATAACATTGCAGGCACTGGTAAAGCAAACGCCTCGAATTTAATGAATGCCCTTAAGCTTGCTTCGAAGATGATGTAGTGTAGGAAAGAGAAGCAGTAGATAGTTGGGAATTGGTGAGTATGGTTCAAGACCTGTGATGAGTATGGTAGATGCGAAGAGAGATATTCCTACTAGCATTTCCGGTAGCTTTGAATGATTCAACACTTCCTTTTATTAAGCTTGTTCTTGTTCCCTTTTTAGTGTTTTTCTTTACCATTATTTTATAAATTCTTTTATATATCTTTTAATCCGTTCCTGGTTAGCACCTAGGCTGGAAAACTGCTTTTCACAAACATCGCTGAAACGTGCAAGCACTTTTCGGTTAATCTGCTCCTGGTCCTCAAATATAGCAAGGGAATGGAAAGAGAGTCCCCATCTTTCATGTTGTAATAGTGTAATCATTACATCTCGTGTTTTATCGTCGTTAGGTATCGCAAATACATATTGTGGTTTTGGCATACTATTAATTCGACAATCGATTAGATATTTACCTTCTGGATCGTGCTGAGGATCATGCCAATCAAACTCCCGTCGACTTGCAGGGATTGTTTCCTCTATGAATATCCTAAAGTCTTCCATAAAGGTTGAACGAACCCGTTCTCGTGAAAGATAAATAACATCGGTAATTCTCAAAAGTGCCTGAATAAAGCTGTATAAAGCATCACCGTAAAGATCATTCTGAATAGGGATAATAAGTTCTCCTTCCCGATCATGAACAGTGAATACAGAAAGTGCATTTGTGATTATTTTTTGCCTTGTGCCTCGCTGTAAATCCTTTTCGTCAAGGTCGTAAGTCAAATGCATGTAAGTGTGTCCCTCATCTGAGAGTATCCATTTTCCATTATCTTTTTTAAGGATGATGGAAAGATGATCACCATCTTCGAACATAAAGGGAGTGAAAACTCTATAGCGATTTACTCCCTCGGAGACAAGATTAAGTTTATCGCACACTTTTTGCTTAAAGTCGCGTTCAATAGCTTCAATGATCATCTCTATATCTCCTCAAAAAGTTGGCCTTGAGAGGATGGAGGTACTTCAAAGCCACAGTCTTTGAGCATGCACGATATGGCTTGTTGAAAACTAGCAAATCTGTCCGTAGGCTCAGCATAGGTATCTTCCCTAGCACCAATATCTTGATAACGCTCTGTTGCTTGGTGAATGTGAAAATCATAGAATGTTTGTCCTTCAATGGGATTAGTATGCGCATGACTTTTTCCATTATATCTCTGCACACGGAAAAGCTGGCTTGAGTTGGGAGGTCTATAAACCAAGATAACCGAGAAATCCAGTTGATTTAAAATGCTTTGTCGTAAAATTATACGATAGTCTCCCCCATTGACACCTTTTATATCCAATTCTCGTTCTTTATGCCCCAACTTTGGTCGAGTCTGGATTTTTGTTTGGTAATCTCTTGGCAATGGTTTCTTTTCCTTGATCAAGCCTGAGATATCTTGGTCAGAAAAAATAGCTACCATTTGCTAATCCCACATTTCCCTTTAGTTCATTTTTCTGAACGGAGTTTGAGGAGGTCTTTAATTTCAACAGAATAATAAATTATGAATACCTGATAGAATATTAACATAACCTTTCTTTTTTTTTAACTTAAAATTACAATTTGAAAGGATTTATTATTTTAAGTTACTTTGAGTTTTACGAATTGCTTTTAGTTTCTCCTTTGACTCTCGTTCGGCTTTGATGTGGGTGAGGAGGGTGGAGGCGGGTTCATAGGAGCGGCCTTCACGACGGGCAAGCTCGGCTTCGGTGGGTATTAGCTCACCCCGGAAGGCTTTAGCCAGGATTGACTGAGTCAGCTTTTCAGCTCGTACTGAAGCTGCTGCTACTTTCTTCTCTATAGAATCAGCCAGCTTGAATAGTGCTTCGACTCTGCGAACGATTTCTTTTTGTTCATCAAATGGTGGTAATGGCACATCAAGATCTGCAAGAAGATTTGTATTGAAGCCTGCACGTGTCGAACCAATTGCTCCTTCATCAGTTTGACGTCGAATGTGTGGTGCACCTTGAAAAATAAATAGTAAGTACTCTGGTATACACTTTTGTCGAGTTGTTCGGACGCGAAGTAGATGAAAGGTCATCAAATAACCATCTTGTTTGTTAGATGCAATTGCACAACGCCCAACGGTTCCCGATCGAGTGAAGAGAATGTCGTCCTTTTTAATCCGGTATCGTTCAAAGTTTTTAGCAATTTTATATGGGAGATAATCAAGTTTTGTTTTGTCAAAGTACCCCCATTGGACACATCCTACATTGAGAATAGGTACACCTTGATCAGTAAAATCTCTCGACCGCATCGACATCGGACCTATTTGGACCGTATCATCTGGATTTTCTCCTATATCCCTCACCTTGGCCCATGCCCAAGCTGTTGGTAGTGAATCATACTCCTCCTTGGACAGTGCGGGTACGACCCCTGCACCCCATAGTCTACCAGCACGCATTTTTTTCTTTACTTGTACAATTTGGTGTTGAGACACTAATAGTTTTATAGCTGGTTCAATATCTTTATGCCTTTCGCGCCATTCTGCTGTGAGGCGGCCGGAGCAGGCGGCGGCGAGGACGGCCTGGCGAAAGCGCTTGAGTATCTTTTGCACCTTTGCCAAACGCTCTCGCACAGCATTTACTCGTATAATCAATACCTCAATCTTCGCCACTATCCACTTCTGTTCGGGCAGTGGAGCAAGGGGAACAGTTGTGCCTGTAGCAAAGCTCTGATTAATTCCCCCCTGGGCAGAACCACGGAAGTTTTCAAGAATGCGGTCTTGTCCTTCCTTGGAGAATAGAAAATAGAAAAGAAATAGTGGATGGACAGCCTCCTCTGGTCGGCAGATAAACACGTGTTCATTAACGACAGCAGGTTTATAAGGAAAATCATCACGTACGAGAGCTACCTTTCCGGTAGTCGCTCCATCTTTAACTATTAATATGTCACCCGTTTGGATATACCCATGGTTCATCTGTTTGAAGAAGTTATGGGGAACAAACTTTATTGTCTCAAATCGGAATCCCCCGTTTTCATTAATATGTTCTCCACCGATACTTGGTATACCTTCTTTAATTCCTCTAACCCCTCCTTTTGGCCGGGAACCCGATTCAAGAGTCTGAAGAATTTGGTTAAGAGTGATCTCAGTCCAACCTTCTGGTAGGTTGTTTTCTATAGTAGAATAGGACTCGGAGAGCTTCTCGGTTCTATCAGTATTCATTTTGTTTTATTGACAGGTGATGTTAAGGATTCATTATTATTTTCAAGCATCCCAATAATTGCACTCAATTCCTCAACTGCACTTTCGAGCTCTGATATAGCATCAGCAGCGAGTTCCTCAGGCTCAGGCAACTCATCTGCATCGTCGAGGGATTCATCCTTGAGCCACTTGAGGCTATCGATCTTGAAATTACGTTCTTTAACTTCATTGATAGTAAAAGAGCGCCAGCGGTCTTCCTTAGAATCCTTCGGGTCTCGTTTACTGTGGCCATTGGGTTCATTTCCATAACAGATTTCAAACTCAGCAAAGTGCTGTGATGTTAGAGGGCGATCTTTCTTGGTGACGTGGGAGACATTGGTGCGAGCATCATGGACCCAAATGCTTTCTGTCGGATATCCTTTGGTAAAGAAAATGACATTAGTTTTGGTACCAGGGCTGTAAGGCGTGAAGGTACCGTTGGGCAGACGAATAACGGTGTGTAGGTTGCAATCTTCTGTGAGAATTTTGAATACCTCACCAGCCTGATCAGCGAAGAGGACATTATCGGGGACAACAATAGCAGCTCTGCCACCTGGCTTTAAAATGCTCATCACATGCTGGACAAAATTGAGTTGTTTATTACTGGTAGCAACGGTGAAATCATCACGGTTCGGCGCTTGATTAGCCCCTTTAGTTCCAAAGGGAGGATTGGTCATTATACAGTCATAACCACCATCTTTGGGAACTTTCTTTGGTTCATAAATGGTGTCTCCTAAATAGATATTTGCCTGGATACCGTGGAGATAAAGATTCATTAGTGCTAATCTTCTTGGTCTGGGCACAAGTTCAGTGCCTGAGTAGGTTTTAGTTAGAATACGCTTTGCATCCTCACGTTCAAGACTGCCTTTGGTTTTTTCCATCAGCCATTCATAGGCACATACCAGAAATCCACCAGTTCCAGCCGCAGGATCATGGATGGTAAAATCTTTTTTCTTGCGGGGGTCGGGCTTCATGCACCGAACAATCGATTGGATAAGAATGCGAGGGGTGAAGTATTGTCCTGCTCCCTTTTTTCCTTCAGAGGCGGATTTTTCCAAAAGACCTTCATAGGCGGCAGCCTTTACATCTATGTTGAGGGAAGTCCACTCAATTTCATCGATAAGATTAACTAAACGTTTTAGATTAACTGGATTGCTGAACCGGGACAATGCCCCGGCATAGATGGCTCCTAACATTCCTGGCTGTTCCCCTAACCCTCTAAGGGTAGCTGCATAGTGATCAGTAAGTTCAACACCTGACTTTTCTCTTAAAACGGACCAGGCGTATTGCTTCGGTATCGCAGCCCCTTTTTCTTCAATCATTTTTAAGAAGAGAAGGTAAGTCAACTGCTCGATGTAATCGCCGTAGTCGATTCCATCATGTCGCAGGGTGTGACAGAATCCCCAGAGTTTACCGACAACGTCAGTCATTAATCTCCTTCTCTATGTTTCTAAATACCTTTAAGAATTTCGTCCCCAATGATTTGTCAAATTCTTTCAACCACTTTTCGATATAAACTGAATCATACTTCAGGTTCTTTATGAGAATGGATTTCACATCTTCAAGATCCCTTGCTCTTCCAGCAATCACTTTATGGATCACCACATCTTCAAGAGAAGCAAACCTCACTAGTGATCTGCCCAATTTAATATCCTTCGCTCTCTCGATCGCTTGCCTTTCATAAGGAGAGAATGAAAAGATAAAATCAACTCGAATACCACTTTTTTTATCTATGCTAGGAAGCACCATGTTCCGCTCCACAAACTCCTTTTCCTTCTTAACAAGACTTTTGAGGCCAATGATCGGGAAGATTTTTTTAACTTTATCCAATCCATCCACACTAATCCCCATGGTGATATCAATATCCCGGGTCAGTCTTGGCTCTCCATAGAGAAGCACAGCCTGGCCACCTATCACCATGTAGGGAATCGACGCCTTCTTCAACTGAACTGCTATTTTTTTAAGCAATCTTTCAAACACTATTAATAACCTTTGCTATTTTGAGATCCACCTCTATTCCATCGAGAGGGTTTTTTAATGGGATGATACCAAGAGTCACTGCTTCTTTATAGAGAGCCTCCACAATGTGGAAATTCCTCACAATGTCTACTTTCTCTTCTCGCAAAAAGTCACGCTCAAACTTTAGGAGCTCACTTCGTTTGCGCAGATCCTTACTCTTAACTCTGTAAATGGCTTTAGCAACAACTGATGGGGCCTGTTGCTTTTTACCTTGGATTTCCACATGGACGGTCGCTCCGAGAACGTCTGCAACTCGACGCAACATGCTTAGGGAGTGACCTTCGTACGAGGGTGATTCCAGACGGCTAATCTGTTGTTGAGATGTCCCCACACGTTTCGCCAGCTCTTTTTGAGACAACCCAGACTTTTTACGCAGAGAAGCCAGTTGAATGGCTACGCCCAACGCCTCGCCGCCCTTTCTTAAACTTTCTGCAAAATCCGGATTATTTAACTGTTGTCCAAGGTAAAGATCAAAATTTGCTAATCGTCTCATAAGGAATTCCTCAAGAGCCAATCCCCTTTTTTTTCAAACCAATTTTTTAAGCTCGTCCAAAAACTTCCTTAAAAGGTATCACCCTACTTGTATCTCATAAAATTTTACAGTGAATTCCATAATTAATCAACGTCATATTTGATGTATTTGTTTCCCTCACCCTCTCTCACCAGAGACTGTGTTGTAATAGGAGAAAAGTCAAGATTTCTCAGATTCCCTCGAAATGACAAAAACACAAAATGTAACGCAGCCTCCCAGGGGGAGAGGGTGATGTTGAATCTCGGGATATTAGGCGGCGATGGCTTTGTTGATCTCATGAATGATCGATTCTAATTCACCCGAGAAAACTTTGTTTAATTTATTCCATGAAGCTCCTTCACGGGTGAAAATGGGAAGCATTTCTATATCTTCTTTTTCCATTAACAAGTTTTCTATGAGGTGTCTTCTGATAAGCACCAGCCACTTTTCTTGCACTTCGGTAAAGGAACGATCGGATGTAATCTTCATGAGTGCCCTATCTACCCTTTGCGTTGCGGTGAGCAATTCTCCACCCTTGGCTGCATACCGAATCATGGAGATGATATCTGCTAACTCTTGGTTATATGCGCGCCTCAGATTTTTTTCAGTAAATTTATCTATTAGAGTATCTGGTTGAATAGCAAGTATTTCGCGTAGAGCCTTCAACTGCCTGGTATCAAATTCTTTGGGCTTTTTCATAAGAATTTCTAAAGCCTCGATATGCTCGGGATTGGTTCTCACAAATTTCTCAAACTCCTGCAGGTAGTCTTGAGGCCCAAGTTCCCTCCCATCTTTAGCCCTGAAAACAATTCTTGAGTATACCTGGTCTTCAGCCGAGTCAGCCCTTACAAATTTCTTCTGTGGACGTGGATAATTATCACAAAGGTCAAGGTAATTTTCGCTTTGCAGAATCCTGATGGTTTCACTCCACTTTTGCTCAAGCCTTTCAGGTAAAGTCTTGGCAAATTCTGCTAAATCACAATCGAGCATGTACTCAAACTGGTGCCTTCCTTCCTGGGTAATATTTTTTGATATTCGGTGAAGCCTCTTGGATAAAACCCGGATATTATATTCGCGATCTTCGTTATTCGCGATGGCTTGAATAATTTCCCGGATGGTTCGGGTTGCTTTTACTGGAGCCTCAGCAGTAATGCCTGTGGTCTTTCTAAAGTATTCGAGGAGGCTACCGTTAAAACAATCGAAGACCGTAAAATGGGTTTTATGGATTTCATTACAGAGGCGGGTGCCTCGCCCCATCATCTGCTCAAAGAGGATCCTTGATTGCACAGGTCGAAGAAAGACAATATTTTCTATTCGAGGTACATCTACCCCCGTAGAGAGCATATCGACAGTGACCACAATGCCAGGATTCTGGCGGTTTCTGAACTCACGAATCTTCTGAAGCGGCCTATCAACGGTAGGACTGCCTGTTATCTTCTGTACAAAATCATCTCCCCGGTTAAATTCCTCCCTCAGGATTCCCACTAGCTGATCACAATGCGATATATGAGGGATGTCGTTCTGAGCAAAGATTAAGGTTTTGGGGAAATGGCCTAGTTGTTCCTCCTGTGTTAAAAGATAATTTTTTACTTCTTTAATGATTTTTCTATTTCTGTCCGGTGCTGTCCAGTCGATCTCCGTGGTAGGGGCTGGAAGTTCCCTTTCGTCTTCTAAAATATCAAAAGTGAGTTGACCAGTTTGGGTATTTACCAAGCCAACCGCTTCTCCCTCTTTAAGAAAAACACCGCGAACAGTAATATCAGACTGAATAGCAATGGCATCATAATCGACCAGATAGCCTTCCCGGACAGCTCGCTCATAATCGTAGCGATAGACAATTTCCTTGAAGTAGGCTTTAGTATGGGTGGCGGGTGTTGCAGTTAAGCCGATTTTTATACCATCAAAGTGATTCAAGACCTCGCGCCACTTACTTTCTTCCTGTGCAGTATATCCCCGGTGGCATTCATCGGCGATGATGACGTCGAAGGCATGGATAGGGATATCTAGCTTTGAAGCATCAGAATCATCGTCCTGGTCACCTGCGGTAGAAAACATGCCTTCAAAACCGAAAAGGTTAATCCGCATGCGTTGGATGGTTGAAATGTACACAAAGCTGTCCCTGCTACTGGGATTAGTGAGATATTCGGTTGGAAGAATTTTAGGGTCAAATTTCATATCTTCATCCAGGTCTTCCCTCTTTAGCCTTTGGCTATAAATTTCATAGCATTGGTCAAACTTTAAGCCCGGTTCGGCTTCAAAACTCGCAGCAGTGGTAACCGCCTGTGCTGCAAGTGCCCTTCGGTCTACCAGGAACAGGATGCGCTTGGCAAACTCAGACTTCATTAAGCGGTAGATCAGGTTAAAGATGGTAAAGGTTTTGCCGGTACCTGTGGCCATGGCGATCAGCATATGACGTTTACGAGAGAGGATTGCTTCTTCTATGGCGGTTATTGCTTTGACTTGAAAGGGCCAGAGCTGCGTACTGTCTATTTCATGATTTTTGAGCCAGTCAGTTGTTGCTGCTTCGTTTTTGTTCAATAGCTCCATTAGTGCCAGAGGAGTGTGAAATCTGGAGACCTCTCTAGAAAGGTTTAGAGGATTTCTTAAGTCTTGAAACCAGATGTTTATTCCATTAGTTGAATAGACAAAAGGAAGGTGGTACTCACCGAACGAGTGAGGACTTCCTTCAAAACCCCGGGCATATCTTTTAGCTTGTTGAAGAACATTTTGTGGCCCTATGCTAACTTTCTTACCTTCAACACAGGCAAGGGGCAACCCTTTAAAAAAGAGTATGTAGTCAGCAGGACCATTTTTTGTGGGGTGCTCTTCAATAGCACCTTGGTCAAATTTGATGTTTGATTGAAACGTGACAATAGGTTCCCACCCCACCTTCATGAGGAGTTTATCTATAAGTAATTTTCTGGTCTTCGCCTCATTAAAATCAGCAACAGTCATATCTGTTACCTTGCGTGAGATAGATTACAATATTTTCTCTTCTACCATGCTAAGGGCTTTATCTTTGGATAAGATAATGTGATCAAGAATACGAAGCCCAAGTGTTTCAGCAGCCGTTTTAAGCTCTTTGGTTATGGTTTTATCATCCTGACTGGGGGTGGGGTCTCCGCTAGGATGGTTGTGGACTAAGATAAGAGCTGATGCTGATTCTCGAATGGCAGGTTTGAATACTTCACGAGGATGGACTAGACTTTTATTTATAAGCCCAACCGTAATCTGCTCTGCCTTAATGACGTTATGCTTTTCGTCAAGCAAAATGGCATGAAATTCTTCCCGGGTAGCTTCTCTAGTCAGCCTTATAAAATGGTGCCTGCAATAGTCGAGAGCATCGATGGTATTTCTGATTCTATGATGAGACGTTGATTCAGTCGACCTCTGAGTAGCTAATCTTTTACCAAGCTCGAGGGCAGCCATGATTTGACAATACCCAGTAGTTCCTATTGCCCTACTTATTTTTTTAAGTTCTCCTCTTGTCTGTAGAGAGAGTTTTTCAAGGTCATCCCCAAAAAATGTTGAGAGTTTTTCACCAGCCTGAATAGCCGATTCACCCTGTAGACCAGATCGAATCAAGATAGCCAAGAGCTCCGAGGTTTTAAGCTCTGAAGGACTCAACCTGAGAAGGCGTTCTCTGGGACGATCAATAGAAGGTGACCGCTTCACAGTGGGAGCGAAAATACGCTGATCAATCCATTGACCTGAATGAAATTGTTCTTTCTTTTCAGACCAGAAGTATGTAGGTTTCGCCTTTTCTCCGGAGTTAGTTAAATAACCGTCTTTTACTAATTCGTTTATTACTCTACCTATAAAAGCCGTTTTTTCATCTGGTAGTGAGTCACAAATATCAGGCTTAAGAAAAGAATCTTTTGTTAACAAAACATTAAGTACTGATTGATACCTTGCAAAACGCTTTATATCCGGGGTGGTTTTCATTATTATTCCTTAATTACATTTTTATTGAGTGAATGTAGGATCTGCTTAAAATGCAAACAGACTGCAGATAATCCTTTAATATGGGGTTATCATAGAATCATTGGTTACCTCATTAACAAGAGTGATGAAAGTGGCAGCACAATGATTCTCGGGTCGGGGACTTTCACCTCATCCGATAGAGTGATCAAGATACCGAATGGCGCGTTATACACAGTTTTTTCTATAAAGGCTCTCAGCCCCAGCGTATCATGATGTGAATCGATACGACGACGGTATTTTACTTCGATAGGAATTCGATTTTCTCCTACTGTGATAACAAAGTCAACTTCTGGTTCTGCTCCTCGCTCTGGGAAGCAGGCGAGGTCCAGTCCTGGGATACTGCTTAGAAAGTAACCCGTAATGCTTTCTGCTATGTGTCCTGCTAGGTCGCTGAGGTGAGGAGATCGGTCAAGTTCCTCTGGGGTGATAGGTATAATCTCCTGAAGCCAACTAGTTCGCAGTGCATGGTCACAAAGACAAATCTTCGGCCGTCCTTTCCTTCGTTTCAGCCTGATTTCCAGTGGGTTAATTAAACGAATCAGCAGAGTATCATTAAGGAACTGAAGATATACAAGCACTCTCTGCCATCCCACGTTTGCTGCGAGAGCTGAACGCAGTTCATGGATAAAGATAGATTGTCCAGGAGACTGACCTGCGTAGCGGCAGCAGAGCCGAAAAACCTCTTCCAACAGGCTTTGATCCCGTTTCTTACCCCTTTCTCCCAATCTCAAATCGTGTTGTATTACACGCTGGATCACTGTTTCATTGAGATAGTCAGCCACCTTTTCCCATTGAAGGTCTGCTCGAACTTGTGCTACGGGATAACCACCTCGTTGGGAAAAAGCTGTAAATGCCTTATCTCGCATATTCTTATGCTTTATCCCGTATTCCCGTAGTGATTCCCAAAAACTTTGTTCTTTGAGTGATTCAAGACCATTGGGAGGAAGGAAAGGAGAGATCTTGCCCCATCCTTTTAACTCGGCAATCTCGCGCAAAAAACAGGTGCCTAATTGAAGGGTAGAAATGCGTCCTGCAAGGCTATCTCTTCCGTACTCGATGCGCAACGCGGAACTTCCTGTGAGTAAAACACGAACCGCATGATGATCTACTAGTGCTTTGATTTGAGGAGCCCAGTCGGTGAGGTTCTGCACTTCATCGAAAAACAGGAATGCATGTTGTTTCTTGCGTGCATACTCATTAAATGAACCACCAAGGATTCGATTCTCAAACCAGCGGCACAAACTTAGAATAGGGTCTTTAATCCCTTTAAGTGATGAGATTTCATCAAACTGAACGCGAAAGATATGAGTTGGATTGATACCTTCTTGCTTCAACAAATAGTCAATTATGTGTTCTTGCAGAGTAGTCTTTCCTACCTGACGGGGACCACGTAGCACGGTAACGGGAGCCAGTCCTGCTTTAAGCTCTTTTAGTGTATGGTCAAAAAGCCAGCGACGAAATTCTGGCAGTGGACGCATAGGCTTATCTGACCACCATGGGTTTGTGTCCCTTAAGAAAAATTCCAATGCTCCAGGTAACTGCATCCCGAACAAAGTATGGGAGGGTTCAGTTTTTTTCATTTCACTTACTCCCCAAACTTATCGCCTTCATAAGTAATTCTTTTTCCCAATTACATAGTTAGTCTCTTAATTCAGTATAAATAAAAATAGCCCATTCCTTTTTGAAGAACAGGCTGTCGTTTCAATTAAAGAATTTTTTGTAAGGAATTTGAATCACCTCCTCAACACTCCTTTGTTGTGTATATTACATCAATTGCTGTAATTTATACAACAAAATTTATACCGTTTAAGTGTTGTTGAACACAATTATGAGAAGTATTTAGACTAGATTATAAGAAAGGAAAAAAATTAAGAAAGGGGGCGATCTTCTATTTTTTCTACACGACGCTTGAGTTCGAGTAATTCTTTTTCAGGGGCTGATACGCGTTTGTCTATTCAGCATACGACAGCTTTATAGCGGTCAAGACTTCTTGTCTGTTTTCCTGAAGTTCCTTTTTTAATTCTTGGTGAGTTCTGTCCAACTTCTCATTGACATTACTAACACCTTCAGCAACCTGTTTTACCTGGCTAATGATATCCTCTGAAATAATATGGAATTGCTGAACTATTTCTTTTCTACTATCTTGTAAATCCTTTTTAGTTACCCCATCCTTACGAACCGTCATGGCTAGTCCCCTCTTGATGGTATTCTTAGCGGCTAAAATGGCACAGAACTATAATTCAGTCAAGATGTTTAACACGATTTTAACCTTATAAAAAAGGAATCTGTTTTAATTTAAGGAAAGTTGAAAAATATCCGATATACACTAATAGTAAAATTGGGAATTGAGGGATTTGGGAATTGGAGAGTTGTATTAGTCCACAGTCGACGGTCGGTAGTCCATAGAGAAAAAATCCTAAATGAGAAGGTTATGAGTTTAGGGCATAAGATGATGTGGGGAATACATAAAATACACTATATAATTATTATAACTATAGCTCTTTGCAGTTTTACCTTTCTTTCCCCTGCTCAAGAGATACACGGTGGGGAGTTTTTGAATGGATACTCTATCGATGACTATGGAAATGAAGACCTATCTACCACCATCATTATTTATGGTCGCGACCTATCGGTGAGCGTTAATAACCATGACCCTCAATTATCAAATGGCGAGGTAACACCTGAATCGGGAAGCTCTTCAACTCCGTTTTACTACACTGTGGACTACTATGATCAGGACGGGGATGACCCTGCAACTATTAGCGTCTATATAGATGATGTTTCAGTAAGTATGGTGCTCGACAGTGGTCAAGCCCATCAGGGTGCCTATAAGTCTTCCGCCCATACCCACGCTTCTGGGACCCACATGTTCTATTTTATTGCGAGCGATGGAGACGGGGGTTCAACCAGATTTCCCGCCTCGGGCAGTATAGATGGTCCCACGGTGAATGATGCTCCACAGTTGTCGAACGGGATAGTAGTTCCTGAGAGTGGCGATTCTTCAACCCCGTTTTACTACAGTGTGGACTATTACGATCAAAATGAGGATGCGCCTGAGACCATCAGCGTGTATATAGATAGTGAGTCAAACAGTATGACGCTTGACAGTGGTGATGCTTACCAAGGGACCTATATGTCAGGACCCCACCGCTTAACTTCGGGGACTCATACCTACTATTTTATTACCAGCGATGGTGATGGAGGTTCTACAAGGTTGCCCGACGTAGGGATCATGGTAGGTCCTACCGTTAATGATACCCCTCAGCTTTCAGATGGGAAGGTGGAACCCGAGACAGGTAATTCCGCAACCCAGTTTTCCTATAGTGTTGATTACTATGATCAGGATGAGGACGATCCTCAGACCATTGGTGTGTATATAGATGATGAACCGGTGAGTATGACGCTTGAAAGTGGTCACGCCTACCAAGGTACCTATACCTCTTCTCCCCAAAGCTTAGCATCAGGTTCTCATACCTATTATTTTACTGCGCTCGATGGGGCAGGGGAAGTAATAAGGTTTCCTGTTTCTGGCTACCTGCAAGGGCCCACCGTCAATGATGTACCCCAGCTTTCTCAAGGAAGTGTTACCCCTGAAGAGGGAAGCAGTGTCACGGACTTCTACTACTATGTGGAGTACTATGATGTGGATGGGGATGGTCCAGGCACTAAGTATGTGTATATTGATGATGTTCCCTACGCGATGAGTCTCTACACTGGTGAGGCCGGCAGTGGAACCTATCGGTATGGGCCAAAACTGCTTAACGTGGGAAGCCATGAGTTCTATTTCTCTTTTGATGATGGATATCATGATCTGGTGAGGTTGCCCCTGGTGGGATCTTATAGTGGACCTGAAATGACTTTCGCTTCACTCTATGTCTATGACAACGTGGGCAGTGCTGCCATTTTCCTCGATGATGTGGACACCGGATATACCACCCCCTCCCTTATCTCTCCGGTGGATGTGGGCATGCATAAGATTGCGCTCTCAAAGGATGAGTATGTATCTTTTCCTTCCTCTGCCATGGTTGAGGTTTCCCAGGCCCAAACGGCTGAAGTTCCCTTTATCCTCCTGCCGTGTCCTGCAGTCATTAGTTTAGAGAATGAAGCTTTTAACCTTCAGCTGCTGAGAGAATTTAGAGACAAGGTTTTGCATCGAACCGAGTTCGGAAAAAGGTATAGCGATCTCTACTATACCCACGCCGCAGAAGTTTCACTGCTGATGGTGGTTGATGAAGGTGTGAGAATAAAGGTGGAGAGAGTATTCCAGCAGGTGATTCCTCTTATAACCCTTCTGTTAGAGGGTGAGAGAGTGGTAGTTCTTTCCAGACTAGAGGGAGCGATTGAGTTACTTTGTAGTGAGCTTGAGGAGAAGGGTAGTCCTTCATTAAGGGAGACAGTAAAGAAGTTCAGACAGAAAGTTCACCAAAGGGAATTCATTAAGGAATTGGGGGTTCAAGTGGAGTAATGGATTCAGAGTTGCAGGTTACGAGTTAGGTAGCTTGCAGGCTTGCAAGCTGGCAATCTTGCCAGCTTAAGGATAACCATTCACGATTTACGCATTACTGATTCGCAAAGGCTATACCCATGCATTCAAAAAATGTTCTCATTGCTGATAGCAGCCCCTCTTTCATAGACTCGATAGGTCAGATTATGGTGGAAGAGGGTTATCAGATAGTGAAAGCCTATAGTGGTATAGATGTGCTGGGAATCGTTAAACAACAACCGTGCCATTGCGTTTTTTTGGACCTGATGATTCCTAAGGTAGACGGTGCGAGGGTGTGTCGCTATATTAAAGAAGACCAGCGTTCTTCTCATATCCCCATAGTGATCCTTTCGGGTACCATTGCTGAAAATATCACCCACCTTGATGATATCGGTGCTGACTTCTACATTGCCAAGGGACCCATGGCGAGCATGAGGAAAGATATTCTTACCGTGTTGAGGCAGCTGGAGGGAGGGGTTACGATCTCCGACACGAAAGCTCCGGTGCTCGGTATTGATGCGCTCTTTCCCCGAGCGGTGACTAAAGATTTTCTTCAGTATCAGAGGCACTATGAGGCAATGTTTACTACTATGGGAGAGGGGGTTATTGAAGTTGATGCTGACTTTACCATAGTGCGTATCAATCCTGCGGGGGCAATGATTTTTGAAACACCGGAGAGGAAACTGGTAGGCTGCTCAATCGATGCCCTCTTTAGTGGACATAGAGAGGTACGAGAGATTTTGGGTAGGTTGTTGAGGGCTAAAGACTACGGTAGTGAGAAGGTGACCTTACGGTACAATGATAAGGTGCTGAGAATAGTTATTACTAATCTTATTGAAAGTGGTTACACCGAGGGACTGTTGTTCATCGTTCAGGATGTCACCGACCTCTTTCAAAAAATTGAGGAGCTCACCAAGATTAACCGCGAGCTCAACAAGACACAGGCCCAGCTCTTTCAAGCCGCAAAATTAACTGCACTGGGTGAATTAGCAGCTAATATCACCCACGAGATTAATACTCCCCTCACCAGTGTGCTGGGGTATGTGTCTCTTTTATTAAACAGCATGGATGATAATGACCCTCGAAAGAGTGATCTCACTATTATCCAAGGTGAGGCGCTCCGCGCCCGCAATATTATAAAGGGCCTCTTAAATTTTCTCTACCCGGGAGACTTACACCTTCACGCAATTGATCTTAAGGAACTCCTTAAGGAAACCTTGCTTTTAGTTAGCCACCGAGCGAAATCACAGAAAGTGGCCATTGTTGAACGCTATGGGGGAGCATCGCCGCCGGTGGTAGTTGATGCCTTTCAGATGAAGCAGGTATTTATCAATCTCATTAATAACGCATTTGATGCCATGCCAGAGGGAGGTACCCTCAGTATTACCACTATCAGTGAGGGAGCGTATCTTAGCATTTGCTTTCAGGATACCGGGGTGGGTATTGCTTCAGAGAGTATCAGCGAGATCTTCGATCCCTTTTTTACCACTAAGCCAAAGTCCAAGGGTACGGGATTGGGACTTCCCTTGAGCCTTAAAATTGTGAAAGGCTTTGGTGGCGTCATTGAGGTTGAAAGTGAAGAGGGCAAGGGAAGTACTTTTACGGTGAAAATCCCCCAGGGGGAGAGAAAAGAGAACTTCAGTGAGTAACTGACACGCTACCACTCCTCTTCTATCATCCACTTGGTGTAGGTGGTAGTGGGTATTTCCTGAATAAAGCGGGAGGGCCTCAAGAGGGTAGAAGATTTGTAGCTGCTATAATCCCACAGGGGGTGCCCCAAGTAGAGCTCATCTCGAGCCCTGGTAACCGCCACGTAGAATAATCTGCGCTCTTCTTCTTCGTTCGCCGCGTTAGTTAAGCTCTTCATGGAAGGGAATCGTCCTTCCACCAACCATATAATAAATACAATATCCCACTCTAATCCCTTGGCCTGGTGAATAGTAGATAATCTCACCCGCTCGTCTTCGTATCCACCCCCCTCTACCCCCTCTGCAGCGACAGTGCTCAAGAGCGCGAGCTCACTTAAAAAGTCCTCGGTAGAAGCGTACTGCTCCGAGAAGTGCATGAGTTGATTGACGTCTTCCAGGCGCGATTCATAGTCAGGGTAGGTGCTCTTGAGGTGTACTTCATACTCTTCGGTGAGTACGGTGCGAATCATTTCTGCAGGTACCTTGAGAATCTCAGGGGTACTTAAGTGATGTAAGAGCGTAGTGAGTTTTTTCCAGTTGGCTTTGGCGGGGGTAGGAACGAGTGTGCCGACCTCTTTTGAACCCATGGTTTTTACAGGGGAGGGCGAGGAGGAGAGGGCAGTCCAGATTTTGTGAGCGGTGGCATTTCCGATTTTGGGTAGCAGCTTGGTGATCCTCTTCCAGGCAAGCTCATCAAAGGGATTCACCATGACTTTCAGGTAGCTGGTGATATCTTTGATATGGGCTTGTTCGAAAAATTTTAACCCTGATCTCACCTCAAAGGGGATACCTCGGCGGGTTAACTCCATCTGCAGTTCCATGCAGTGGTAGTGGGCGCGATAGAGCACCGCCATTTCGTTGAGTGATCTTCCCTCGTCTCGCAGCTCCAGGACGCGCTGGGCAACGAAGCTTGCCTGCTGCATCACATCATTGAAGGGAACCAGGATTGGCTGTACACCGCTCTCACGAATTGAGCTGAGATTTTTTTGGAACTGATGTTGATTATTGATAATGCTGGCATTGGCAAGATCCAGTATTTCCGGGACGCTGCGGTAGTTAGTTTCGAGCTTATAGGTGCGCACCTCGGGGTAGCGCGTGGGGAACTCTATGATATTGGCAAAGTTTGCCCCCCTGAAGCTATAGATGCTCTGAGCATCATCTCCCACTACCATCAGGTTGTGGTGGTGGTGAGCAAGGAGGTCAATGATGGCGGCTTGGAGGTAGTTGGTGTCTTGGTACTCATCGACCAGGATGTGCTGGAATTGCTGAGAGTAGTATTCCTGCACCGAGGGGTGCTCGCTGAGCAGGGTGAGCCAGTTGAGCAGGAGATCATCAAAATCCATCATGGCACCTTTTTTCTTCCGCTTCTGATAGTGGAGGGCTACCTTGATGACTTCGTCGGTGAGCTCATAGAAGAAGGGGTAGCGATCAGCAATGATACCGTCAAGAGCGCGCTGGGTGTTGATGGAGAGGCTGATCATGTCCCGCACCACCTCCCCCTGAGGGAATCGTCTCTCCTTCGTTTTAAAGCCAAGATCAGCGATGCAACTGGTGATGAGCTCCTTTGAGTCCTGCTGGTCTAAGATGGTAAAAGTATGGTCGTAGCCTAACACCGGTGCGTGATGTCGTAAAATACGATTAGCGATGTGATGAAAGGTACCTCCCCACAACTTTTTAATATTTATCTTAATCAGTAGCTCTACCCGATGGAGCATTTCTTTTGCTGCTTTGTTGGTGAAGGTTACCAGCAGTACCTGTGAGGGATGCACACCAGATTCTATGAGTCGGGCCACACGGTAGGTAATGGTTCTGGTTTTACCGCTCCCTGCGCCCGCGATGACCAAGATAGGACCGTTTCCACTCATCACCACCTCAAGTTGCTCGGGGTTGAGCTCCTGATGGTAGTTGACGGTGAATTGCTGTGGAGAGGTGGGTGTGGTGAGTGTATATTTTTGCATCACGTACCTACTTATATGAAGTAAGGAGAGGGAAGCTAGTGTAAGAGGTGTGGGAGTGGATGCTCATGCTTGGAAGTCGGAGAGAGAGAATATCGACTCAAGTATATACCCCTTTTCAGAAAGAAATTCCTGCCCTCCCTCTTCCCGATCAATCAGGGTGAGAACCTGTACTACCGTGAGTCCTTCTTCTTCAGCCCTGGAGATGGCGTTGAGGGTGGTGGTGCCGGTGGTAACCACATCTTCTACAATAGCAACCTTCGCGTGAGCGGGGAGGTTAGCCATTCCCTCGATCCACCTCCCCGTTCCGTGTTTTTTGGGTTCTTTTCTAATGATAAAGGCAGGAAGAGGGATTCCCTCTAAGAAGCTTACGATGGCGATACTGGTGACGATGGGATCAGCACCCAAGGTCATCCCACCCACTGCTTCTACAGAAATGGGGGAGCGTTTTATGCTCTGGTGGAATAGTTTCCCCGTGAGATAGGAGCCTTCGGGATTGAGCGTAGTTTGTTTACCATCGAAATAGAACGTGCTCTCTTTCCCTGAGGAGAGGATCACCTTTCTTTTTTCATAAGATTTTTCCTTGAGCAGTTGTAGTAGCCGAGTCCGGTCATCCATTACGTACACACTATGAGAGATGCTTAAAAAGTGTGTTTCTAAACAACGATTCGTCGCGTATCTTTAGCACAATTTCAACTACAAGTATAGGTAATTTTTTAAAAGCCTGGTCACCCATCTTTACCCAATCTTTTGCGGTGGTAATGATGAAGTCAGTATGAGTGAGATAATGACTCAAGGTGGTGGCATCCTTAAGGGTATAGTGGTGGTGGTCAGGTAGTCTTAACTCCCCCACTACTGCCATACCAAGCTCTCGCAGGAGGTAGCTGAAGTAGGAGGAGTTAGCGACCCCTGAGAGTGCCACTACCTTTTTGCCTCTGAGAGAGTCGGGATCAATTTCCTCTTCCTTTTGTAAGGTAAAGATGCGGGTTACTTCATAGTGGGCAAAAAAAACTTCTGCATCTGGTTTATACCATCTAATCGTGCGTATGAGCACCTCGGTGTCTTTTGTTTCCATTTTCTTAGTGAGGAGGAAGAGATGGGCGCGGCTCAGAGAAGAGAGCGGTTCTCTCAACACACCCCTGGGGAGAAGGTAACCGTTACCAAATTCAGAGGTGAGATCGATGAGAAGAATATCAAGGTCTCGCTTAAGTTTTAGGTATTGAAATCCATCATCGAGTAGCATTACCTCAGGCGAGAAATGCTCAAGGGCATAGCGACCGGTGCGCACCCTGTTTTTACCGATGATCACCGGTACACCGGGGAGTGAGCGGGAGAGGAGGAAGGGTTCATCACCGGCATCCGGGACCTCAAGAAATACCTCTTTTCCATCTGATACCACCCCCATCTCCTTTGAACGTTTTCCCTTATATCCCCGACTGAGCACCGCTACCTTCTTGCCCTGATCCTTCAAGAGGTGAGCGAGAAACATCACCGTCGGTGTCTTACCCGTTCCCCCCACGGTGATGTTTCCCACGCTGATTACCTTGCAGGGGAGATGGTGTGAGGGTAACATTCCTATGCGGTAGAGAGAGAGTCTAAGCGTGATGAAAACACGGTAGATAAGAGAGATGAAATAAAAGGGGGAGAGAAAAATCCTGGTAGCAAAACTCATCTCAGACGGGGAGGAATAGATTGTGCGCTCATACCAGGTTCTGATATCCATCGTTTCTACTCTGAAGGTTTAAGCCTTTCGATTACCTCCATCGCTTTCTTAATAGCACCCTGATTGTTGGCTATTACTTTGAACGCCTGTTCTCCTAACTTTTCCCGTACGTCGTCATTTTTAAGTAACACCTCTGCGTGAGAAAGAAACTCTTCTTGGCTTTCTACTTGGAGACCACCACCGCTTTCCCTTAAACTCCTGGCGATCTCTGAGAAGTTTTCCATGTGGGGGCCAAAGAGTACCGGTTTTCGGTAGGCGACGGGTTCCAATACGTTATGTCCCCCGATGGGAACGAGGCTTCCTCCCACAAAGATGATGGTGCCGATGCTGTAGAGTTTAGAGAGCTCTCCAATAGTATCAAGCAGGATAACGTCGTAGCGATTGTTGCTATTGCCCGCTCCGATTTCCGTTCGTTTGATACTCGACAGATGGTGACGGGAGAGAAGGTGGGCAACTTCACTAAATCGTTCAGGATGTCGGGGAGCGAGGATGAGGAGCAGGTCCTGGTAGCTCTTTTTAAGATGTTTAAAGACTTCAACGACCGTTTCCTCCTCCCCTCTGTGGGTGCTTCCCGCGATAAAGATTTTTTGATTTTCCTTGAGCTTAAGCAGCTTATAGAGGGCTACCTTTTCTTGCGTGCTCAAGAGGCTTACCTCTTGGTCAAACTTAAGATTGCCAATGGTGATGACTCGGTCAGAGGGAGCTCCGATGTCAATGATTCTTCTGCTATCTACTTCTGTTTGCATGCAAAAGGCGTTAATGTTTTTTAGCACTCTGCTAAAGAAGAAACGGCTCCACCGATATTTGTGATAGGAATTATTTGAAATCCTCCCGCTGATTACTATGGAGGGGATGCCGTTGCGTTGAAGCTCCCTTAAAAAGTTGGGCCAGATTTCGGTTTCAAGGGTGATGAAAAGTTTAGGCTGTATTTTTTTTATAACCCTCTTTACGATGAAGGGGTAGTCGAAGGTAAAATAGATTACCGCATCAACTTCTCTTGTTTTAAGAGTAGCGGTATAGTTTCCGGTGACGGTAACCGTGGAGAGCAGCACCTTCTGGTAAGGGTATCGCCTCTTAATTTCCTGGATGAGGGGGAGAGCAACCATGACCTCTCCTACCGATACGGCGTGCACCCACACCGGTCTTTCACCGGAGAGTTTTAGGAGTATGGAGGGAGGTATGAACCCCAGTTTCTGAGTAAGTCCCCTTCTATATTTCTCTTTTGAAAGTGCGCAGAGGATGAGGGGTGTTAGGAGGAGAGAGACAAGTATAAGGAGTATGTTATAGATGAGGTACATAATTAAATTCCAACTATCAACTATCAACTATCATATTTCAGATGAACTCTGGTGAACAATCAATGCACATGAGCGGAGTGTGGTAGCTATTTTCTGTTGTGACTAGGAGGCTGTCGGAAAACGTCCATCTGCTGTGTTGCACTCATCCTTCGTCATTGCAGAGTACTGCATAAGCACGCCTCATTCCTCAGGATTTCGTGCGCCTTGCATCTGAACATTTTTCAACAGCCTCCTTACAAGTGGGTATTCCGACAGGCTCCTAGGCTGTTCCTGAGGTGGAGATGAAATCTGAATGAGGGATATCTTCCATTGCCTGAAATTGCAGGGTATAGAATTTGTAGTATTCTCCCTTGCGTGCCATGAGTTCGCTATGGGAGCCTTCTTCAACCATCTCACCACCAGAGAGCACGATGATGCGATGTGCCTTCTTAATGGTGGAGAGCCGGTGGGCGATAATAAAGGTAGTACGTCCCTCCATAAGCTTTTCCAGGGCAAGTTGCACCTCTCCCTCTGATTTACTGTCAAGGGAAGAGGTCGCTTCATCCAGGATAAGGATAGGAGGGTTCTTAAGGAGTGCTCGCGCAATGGCGATCCTCTGTTGCTGGCCCCCTGAGAGCTTAACCCCGCGCTCTCCGATGATCGCGTTATACCCTAGAGCATTATCCATGATGAACTCATGGGCATTGGCTGCCCTGGCCGCGGCGATAATTTCCTGCTCTGGTTTGCCTAGACTGCCATAAGAGATGTTGTTCTTAATGGTATTGTTAAAGAGGATGATTTCCTGGGTGACGATTCCAATCTGTTCTCGAAGAGAGTGAAGGGTGACGTCTCTGATATCGATGCCGTCGATGAGGATGGTACCCGAAGTCACGTCATAGAAGCGCGGTATAAGGTTTACTAAGGTAGACTTTCCCACACCACTGATGCCCGCGATAGCAACAATCTCCCCCACCTTTATTTGTAAGTTAATATTTTTTAAGACAGGTTCTTCATCATACTGAAAGGACACCTTTCTGAATTCAATATGGTCTTTGATTCTGGGAAGTGTCCTCGCCCCAGGTTTATCTATCACCTCTGCTTTAAAATCTAAAATCTCAAAGGTTCTCACCGCTGCCGCCATTCCCTCCTGAATCGACTGATTGAGCTTGTTGAGCTCTCGCACTGGTTTATACATCATAGCAAAGGCTGCCACGAAGGAGAAGAAATCCCCAGGAGAGAGGTATCCTTTAACCACCTGATATCCGCCAAAATAAAGGATACCGGCAGTGGCGAGTCCTCCCACCATTTCCATGGTAGGAGAGGCGAGCGCCCGAATACGTTGTCGCCTTACCCTGATTTTAAAGAAGCGGAAGTTTTCTTGAGAAAACCTTCGGTTCTCATACTCCTCCATGTTAAAGGCTTTCACGATGCGAATACCGGTAATCGTTTCGTGAAGGAATTTAGCAATGTCTGCCATCTTTACCTGAGTCTTGGTGCTGAACTTCCTGCTTTTTTTGCCAAAAACCCGTATAGGAATGATAGCCCAGATAATGATGAAATAGGAGGCAAGGGCGAGTTTCCAGTTTACCCAGAAGGTGTACCCGGTCAGCCCCGCCATAGTGAATACATCCCTCAAGAGGGTAGTGATGCTCTCAGAAACGGTAGATTGGAGAAGGGTAGTATCATTGGCGATACGAGACATGAGCACCCCGGTGGGATTTTTAGTAAAGAAGGCAAGGGAGAGTGTCTGGAGGTGCTGGTAAATTTTATCACGAATATCGGTAACCACTTTGATACCTACGTAGCCCATAAAATACTCTTGTCCATAGTCGAATAACCCTTTTAAAAAGTAGAGTGCAATAATTGCCAAAGGGATTAAGGTAAGCATGGTGATGTTCTTTTCAGTAAAGATATCATCTATGGTTCTTTTGACGATATAGGCAATAGAGCTGTTAGCGGCGGCGAGTAAAATGGCACAGATGATGGCAATACCCATTCGGGGCCAGTAGGGTTTCACATACGGTAGCAAACGCTGGTACAACTGTAAGGTATCCTCATTGGAAACGCTGGTCATGAGATGCAGTGCTCCTTCATTATGTGTTTACGAATCTATTCCTTTAGTTAGAGAGCATTCCCAGGGCAATCTGAGCTGCCCGCATTGAGGCTCCCGGTTCACCCAATTTTTTTCTGAGAGAGCTGAGCTCTTCTCTCATCTGCTGGTGGTAACGGGTGTCCTCAAGCATACGGGTGACGTGAGAGGCGATATTTTCGGCTGTCGCCTCACCCTGGATGAGTTCAGGCACCACCTTTTTACCCGCGATGATATTGGCCATGCCGACACAGGGGACCTTTACCAGTATTTTCCCAATGAGGTAGCTTACCGGGGACATTTTATAGATGATCACCATAGGGGTTGAGAGGAGCGCGGTCTCCAGGGTGGCAGTGCCTGAGGCAACCATCACCAGATGGGAGCAATCAATAACCTCATAGATACTGTTATCCACCACTGTTATAGGAACGGCAGTGCGTTCAGTGAATTTTACTACCTCCTCTTTTTTAAGCCCCGGTGCCACGGGGAGAATGAATTGAAGGTTATTGAAACATTTATCCAGCTTGTGTGCAGCTTCAAGCATGGGTGGAAGTATCTTCTTTACCTCACTTAACCTGCTTCCCGGCAGAAGACCGATGGTAGTTTTTTGTTCATCGAGACCAAACCGTTTCAGGTTTTCTTCTTTAGAGGAGCTCACCTTCACGATATCTAGCAAAGGATGTCCCACGAAGCTCACCTCAACCCCCTCCCGTTCATAAAGTGGGAGTTCAAAGGGGAAGAGCACAATCATCTTGTCTACTAACTTGCTAATCTGCTTAATCCGGCTTGTTCTCCACGCCCACACCTGGGGGCTAATGTAGTAGAGTACAGGAATGTTGCATGTTTTCGCCGCTCTCGCGAGGCGAAGGTTGAAATCTGGGTAATCAATTAAGATAACCAGATCGGGACGTTCACTCTCTAAAGATTTTTTGAGTCGGCTATACACACGATAGAGGTGTCCCAAGTGACTTATCACCTCGGTAATGCCCATCACTGAGAGCTCAGAGATATCAAATATGATATGAACTCCAGCCCCTCGTAGCTTCTCACCCCCCATCCCATAAAACTGTAAACTGGGTTCACCTGTTCGCATCGCTTTTACCAGGTACGATGCGTGAAGGTCTCCTGAGGCTTCACCGGCGGCAATGAGAATTTTTTTTTCCTTAGTGTGATGCAACGATTCTCTCGGTATCGATCCTTAATTGGTTGACGATCTCCAAGGCTACCTTAAGTGCTCGTGCGGCCGCTTCACCAGACACAAGAGGTGGAGAGTGGTGTTTCACTGAAGTGAGGAAGGAGTTGATTTCTTCCGCGAGGGTGTCCTTGGGTTCGGTCACTAATTTTTCACTTGCAATGTAGGGGATCTTCCCCGGCTCTTCAATTTTTCTATAGACTGAAGCTTCTTGCGTAGCAAAGTCAATGGAGAGGTAGGCATCCGGTTGAAAGATTCTAATTTTTCTCATACCCTTATCTGAGATGCGGCTGGCGGTAATATTGACCACGCAGCCATTTTTAAATTCCAATCGGGCATTAGCAATATCGATCATGGCAGAAATGACCGGGATTCCCACCGAGTGAATGTCTTTGATCTCATCGTTCACCAGCGTGAGGATGAGATCAAGGTCGTGAATCATAATGTCTAAGATGACATCTATCTCGGTGCCCCTCTCTTGAAAGGAATTGAGGCGGTGAGATTCAATGAAAAGGGGGTTCTTCACTATCCCCTCAACCGCACGGAAGGCAGGATTAAAGCGCTCAAGGTGACCAATCTGTAAGATGAGATTTTTCTTACGGGCGAGTGCAATTAATGCCTGGGCTTCCTCCAAGGAAGTGGTCATGGGTTTTTCAAGTAACACGTGAATACCATGGGTGAGGAAATCTTGAGCGATAGGGTAGTGGAGGGGGGTGGGGACCACAATGCTTACCGCCTGTACCTGATTATATAACTCCTGGTAGGTAGTGAAGGCTTGAGCGTTGGTCTTATGAGCGACTTCCTGGGCTCTCGAGTAGTTGGTATCTACCACTGCAATCAGCTCAGCATCCGGATGATGGGCGTACTTCTCCGCGTGGAATTTTCCTAAGTAACCGCTCCCTATCACTGCAACTTTTACTGTTTCCATCTACCGGGTGACACCCCTCTCAGAGTTTTTGATGAAGGTAACGAGATGGTCTACTTCAGGTGAGTTCTGGATCTCTGCCTCTATCTGGTCAAATGCCTTCTGCAGGGTGAGATTAGATCTGAAGATGATCCGATAGGCTTTCTTGAGGTTACTGATTGCCTCATCAGAGAAATTATGTCTCTTTAACCCCACCAGGTTCAACCCAAAGAGCTTAGCCCTCTGCCCATTTGCCATCAGGTAGGGAGGAATATCTTGATTTACCCCTGAGCCTCCACCGATAATGCAGAAGCGACCCAGTCTCACAAATTGGTGGACGCCCACCAGTCCTCCTACGATAGCGTAGTCTTCGATTTCGATGTGTCCCGCAAGGGTAGCGACATTGGCTAGGATCACGTGATTGCCAATGCTACAATCATGGGCGACGTGACTGTAGGCCATCAAGAGGGTATGGTCACCGATCACCGTTTTACCCGCGTGCGCAGTTCCCCGATTGATGGTGACCGATTCTCGTATGGTGTTATGGTTGCCAATGATAACCCAGGTGTCTTCTCCCCGGTACTTGAGGTCTTGGGGGATTGCCCCTATCGAGGCAAATTGAAAGATGGTGCAGTGCTCCCCGATCTGAGTCCACCCCTCAATTACCACGTGGGGACCAAGCGTGGTACCTTTCCCGATGGTAACCTTGGGGCCTATGATACAGTAGGGCCCGACCTCTACACTTGCATCAAGTTCAGTGCGGGGATCAATAATGGCGGTAGTATGGATCATCTATAGTTCCTTTTCTTTCTTATCGGGAGCGCGTAACGTTATTTTTTAGAAATGGTTGCCATGAGTTCAGCTTCAGCAACCAGTGAGCTCTCAACAAAGGCCTTTCCTCTAAATTTCCAGATCGGTCTTTTAAAGTGCAGTGCCTCCAGCTCAAACCGTACCTGGTCTCCGGGATAGACGGGCTTGCGAAACCTCGCCTTATCAATTCCCAGGAAGAGGACGTTAGTAGAGCCTGCCTTGTCTCGTTCTGAACTGAGCGCTAGGATACCCCAGGTCTGTGCCATTGCCTCAATCAAGAGTACCCCGGGCATAATGGGGGAGCCGGGGAAGTGGCCCTGGAAGAACGGTTCATTGATACTCACGTTTTTAATACTCACAATTCTTTTCCCCTCTTCCATCTCTACTACCTTATCGACTAAGAGAAAAGGATAGCGATGGGGGAGCAGATCCATAATCTCTTTTATATCTTTCATTTGTTATCTCCGGTGAGCTGTTGAAGTGTTTCTTCTAGTGCCTTAACCTTTCTCTCGAGCGCACTGATGGCCTTTCTCATCTCAGGGAGCAGCGGGTAGCAGCGGGAGGCTTTGAGCCATTCCCGATGGGGCATGTGAGGGTATCCTGAGACCATGCTGTTGGCAGGGACACTACCGCTTATCCCGGTCTGGGGTCCCACAATGGTGTTGTCTCCTATTTCGAGGTGTCCCACTACCCCCACCTGACCGGTGAGGATTACATGCTTCCCAATGGTGGTACTGCCAGAGATGCCCACCTGAGCGATGAGCAAGGTGTCTTCTCCTACGACCACATTGTGGGCGATGTGGACTAAGTTATCTGTCTTCACTCCCCTCTTAAGCCAGGTTTTCCCAAAGGCAGCCCGGTCGATGGTATTGTTGGCGCCAATTTCGACCTCATCATCAATCTGAACGATACCCACCTGGGGGATTTTATGGTAGCGATTGCCATCAGGGGCAAAGCCAAATCCATCGCTGCCGATCACCGTACCGGAGTGAATAATAACCTTCTTCCCGATGCAACAGCGCTCTCGGATGGAGACGTGGGAGTAAAGGGTGGTTTCCTGGTCAATGGTGGTTTCATCTCCAATAACACAGTGGGGGTAGATGACCACCCGATCAGCAATGGTGACATTTCTCCCGATGACCACAAAAGGGCCAATAGATATCTCTTCTCCTACCCGTGTGCCCTCTCCTATGAGGGCGGTTGTATCGATACCCACGGCGGGGCGGGAACGCTGAAAAAAGAGGGTTGCTACTTTGGCGTAGGCGAGGTAGGGGTTTTGAGTTACCAGGAGAGGCGTATTCAGCTCAGGGTGTTTCTCTGCAACAATAATGGCAGAGGCCCTGGTACTCTTTGCTTTGGTGAGGTATCGATTCTGAGCAATAAAGGTAATATCCCCTTCACCTGCTTCATCTAAGCTTGAGATGCCAGAGATGCGAGTGCGCGCATCTCCTACTACCTCTGCTCCGATAAGAGCAGCAAGTTCTTGTAGCGTTTTTTCCATACTCTTTTAGGCTGTTTACTTTTTAACCGGTGTTTGCTTTTGGAGGTACTGTTGATCGTAGAGCTTGATTATCTCTTCGGTGATGTCCAGCGCCTCGTCGGCGAAAAGGAGTGCGCTCTCACTCTTTTCAAAGACAAAGGTGAACCCCTTTTCCTTGCCGTAGTCATGCGCCACACTCACCAGTCCCTCCAGTATCCCCTGGGTAAACTCACCATCCTGTACCTTGAGTTCATCTTGGGCATCCTGGTAGAGTCTTTTAAAATCACGAAGCTTTGTCTGGTAATCCCACTCTTTCTGCTTGCGTGCCTCTTCGCTGAGCATGCTCGTCTGTTTATCTAAGGCATCTTTAAGTCGTTTTAATTCCTCCTGCTGGACGGAGAGTTTCTCTTCTACCTTGCCTACCTTTTTGGTAAACTCCTCTTTCGCATCTTGCCCTGCCTTGCAGAGGTTGAGCGCCTTCTGCAGGTCTACAAAGGCGAGCTTGTACTCCACTCCCCATGCCATCCCGCTCAGCATAAGCAGTAAAATAAATCCTATAGCTACCATAGCGTTTCTCATATTACTTTGTACCTCCTTCATCTAGTGAACATGTAACACTGGTTAGAAGAGAGAACCCATACTGAAGTGGAACTGACTTGACTTCTCATCGTCTCGGGGGCTTAAATTTAACCCCCACTCAACGCGGAGGGGACCAAAGGGTGATTGCCAGCGAATGCCAAACCCCGCACTCTTTCTCACATCCTCAAGCCACCCTTCGTTCTTTCGGTAGGCATTCCCCAAGTCGAGAAAGACCACGCCTCGTATCCCCGATTCCTGCAAAAGGGGGAAGACGTATTCAAAGTTGAAAAAGAGCTCCTTCTCACCCCCGATCACATCTTCCTCGTCAGGATCATCAATGAAGGGGCGCTCATCTCCCCTGCGCACCTTGGGACCTAAGTTTCGCTCTTCAAAACCTCTCATGCTGTCGAGGCCACCAAGAAAAAATTTCTCATGGATAGGTACCTCCTCGCCTGCGTATCCCGCAGAGTAGCCTATCGTTCCACGAATCATAAAGGCGGTGTCCCAGGGGAGGGGAAAGAATTTACTGGCACTGCCTATAAAGCTGGTGAAACGATTGTCTCCCGCCAGTCCGGCAAATTTGGCGGACAAGAGAGAGACTGTTCCCGTGCGAGGGGCGAAACGGTTATCCAGGGTGGAGCGGGTAATCCCCGCGACAACGGCGCCAGTGGTTGAGGTTCCTTCCTGTTTGAGGATTTCAAGGGCAGCATCTTCATCGACATCAGAGATATCCACCTCTTCATACTCATAGCCGACATCGAGTTTAACGAACTCTCCGAAGGGGTGCCCTATGTTGAAACCACCTCCTAAGCTTTCACTGTCAAAGTCCTCATAGAACCTCTCCATATTGTAGAGGTCAACGCCTCCCTTCCAGCGAGTATCGAGGAGCCAGGGTTCGGTAAAAGAGAACATGAAACGATTGGAGCCACCCACTTGAGCGCGCAGATCTAAGCGTTGCCCCTTTCCTAAGAAATTGTCCTGAGAGAGTTGGATCAATCCCACCAAATTATCTACCGAGCTATAGCCTGCCCCAAAGCTTAAGGAGCCCGTAGGCTTTTCTTCTACCTCGACGTTTAGGTTTACCCGCTGGGGAGCACCTCCCTTGGTGGTGGTCACATTGACCTTCTTGAAAAAACCTAGGTTTTCCAGTTCCTGGCGACTCCTCTTGATCTTACTACTGCTGTAGAGTTCGCCTTCAGCTACCTTGAGTTCACGGCGGATTACTTTATCCCGCGTTCGGGTATTACCGGTGATAGTGATGTTTTCAAAATAGATCTTTTCTCCCTTGGCAATTTCAAAGTTTACATCCACGGTCTTCTGTTCATCGTTGACCGTGGTCAGGGGGGTGATGTCAACGTTGGCGTACCCCTGGTCAGAATACACTTCGCTTAAATTCACCATGTCTTTATTGAGAAAGCTGCTGCTGAATACCTTTCCCTCAACTGTTTTCAGGTCTTTGGCGAGACTCTCTCGGGGAGCAAGAAGTTCTCCGGAAATATCAACCTTGCCTACCTGGTATTGTACGCCCTCTTCGATGGGAATGGTGATGAAGAGCTTTTTCCCCTCATGGGTGAGGGTGGGGGCACCAACCTTTGCCCTGATGTACCCCTCGGTGTAGTAGAAGGCGGTGAGCTTTTCAAGATCCTTTTGAAAGGTTTCCTCCTTGAATATGCCCGCACTGGTGATGAAAGAGAGGAGGTTTTTCTCCCTGGTGTCCATCACCCTCTTTAAGTATTTTCCCTTTAAGTGGTTATTCCCGGTGAAGGAGATCTTTTTAATTTTGGAAATCTCATTTTCTCTAATGTAAAAATCCACTGAGGTCTCACTTTGGCGCGAGGGAGTGAGCTTATAATCGATGCTCGCATCGAGATAGCCTTTATCCAGATAGAGCTTTCGAATGGAGGTGATATCTTTTTTCACTTGGTTTTGGTCAAGCACCCTCCCCAGTTTGATACCCAGTGCCTTCTGGAGATCGGGTGTTTTGAGGTGTTTGTTCCCCTGAATTTTTATCTGGCTGACCACGGGTCGCTCAGTGACGACGAAGGTGACATTCTTGCCCTCAGTGGAGTCTTCACTGTCAATCTGCACATCACTAAAGTAGCCCATCTGGTACACCCGTTCGAGGTCTTCCTTAAGGAGCGAGGGGGCGTAGAGGTCACCCTCCTTGCTTTTGAGGACAAGTTTTATGGCATCGCCTTCAATATATCGATTCCCCTTGATCGCTAAGGTAGCGAGCAGTTCTTTTTCTAAAATTTTAAGATCGAGTCTTCGTGCGAGGAGGTTAATCTTGGCATTGACCGCCTCCATGGCGTCACACTGAACGAACACATGTTGGTTATCCTTTTCTCCTAGGGTATCAACAATCACCGCATCGAGGCTCGCACCACTGCCGATTTTGGTGAGGCTCCCCACCACTGCGAAATCGGCTCCCAGTTCGGCCCCCAGCTCTCGTGCCGCACGTTCATCTACCTCCCCCTTCCTTTGGGAGAGCATCTCTTTGAGGAGTGGTTTATCGATAGTTTGAATCTCTTTGTCCTGCTCCATGCGGGTGAGCAGCATGTCAGAGATACCTTCCCTTAAGTAATCGAGCTTCTCCTTGCTGTACACCTGGAAGGGAAATACCGCGACCTTAAGCGGCGCCTTCCCCCACGCAGGGGTTGTGTACGCGCAGCATAGTATAAGGACTAGGGATCTCTTAATCATGGTTCTGCTACCTTGTGGTATCCAAGTTTCCTATGATGAGGCGATCCGCCCGTCAGATAAGGTTATCCACCGGGGTGCTTTGTGTGCGATGCGCTCATTATGGGTTACGATCAGCAGGGTGATGTTAAGTTGCTGATTGAGGGAGAGGAGGAGATTGAAGATGCCTTCCCCGGTGAGGGAGTCAAGGTTACCAGTGGGTTCATCGGCGAGGATGAGTTCAGGCTTTAGTACCAGGGCACGCGCAATGGCTACCCTCTGTTGCTCTCCTCCGGAGAGTTCACCTTGCTTATGGGAAAGTCTTTCTTTGAGTCCCACGTCAACCAAGGTTTTTTCTGCTTCTTCAAGTGCCTCTTCCCTCTTATAACCACGGATGAGGGCGGGCATCATGGTATTCTCTAGGGCTGTGAATTCTGGCAAGAGGTAGTGAAATTGAAACACAAACCCTATCTTATGGTTTCTGAATGCTGCCAGCTGCATTTCGCTCAAGGAAAACACATCTACACCTCGATACAGTACCTTCCCCGAGGTGGGATGGTCTAAGGTGCCTACAATATGGAGCAAGGTACTCTTGCCGGCGCCTGAAGCACCCACAATGGCTATCACTTCACCCTGGGAAATATCGAAGGTGACACCTTCAAGTGCCGCTACCCTCTTGTGATTCACTCCGTAGATTTTGGAAATACCTTTCGCCGTGATGAGTGGTAGATCTTCTCTCGAAAGCTCTTCATAAGGTAGAAAAGGGTTATTCATATCGTAACGCCTCCGCGGGATCCAGCCTTGATGCCTGCCAGGAAGGATAGAGGGTTGCTAAAAGACTAATACTTATAGCAGAAACAGTTACCAAAATCAAATCCCTCGGCGTAATCTTTATGAGGAGGTGGGAGATGTAGTAGATATCAGGGGGTAGCCCTATAATGTGGTAGGTGTTCTGCAGCGTTGCTGCCACAACGCCACTCACGATGCCGATGGTGGTTCCTACCACTCCAATGATGAGACCTTCCAGAATAAATATCTTCATGATGCTCAGAGAACGGGCACCCATGGACTTCAAGATAGCAATGTCTTTTTGTTTATCGTGTACCACCATAATGAGGGTTCCTATAATGTTGAACGCGGCGACGAGGATGATCAGAATGAGGATAATAAACATAGCCATCTTTTCAAGTTTTAGTGCCGCGTAGAGATTTTTGTGCATCTCCATCCAGTCTCTCACCTGATAGGACATTCCCAGCCGCACTTCAATTTTTTTTGAGATCTGTTTTACCTGATAGATAGCGTTCACCTTTACCTCTATCCCGGTGGCACTCTGGGGTTTATTGAGGAACTGCTGGGCGTTTTCAAGTGAGATATAGGCGAGCGATGAGTCATACTCATACATCCCGGAGTCAAAGATCCCCACCACCTCGAAGGTTTTGGAGCGAGGTACCATACCCCCTGGCGTCATGGTGCCAAAGGGTGAGATCACCTTAACCTCATCACCCGAAAAGACACCCAAGATCATTGCCAGCTCTTTTCCCACGATGATCCCGGGGAGGCCAGAGGGAGAGGGCTGCGCGAGTGCAGCGAGTGTTCCCTCTTTGAGATCGGAAGCGAGGTTAGTGACGCGGGAAGCGCTGTCAGCTTCTATCCCTTTGAGCACTACCCCCAGCGCGTTTGAGGGCGAGGTGAGCATTACCTGACTGTAGATGGTGGGGGTAGCGGCGACAACGCCCTCGATGCCCGTTACTTCTTTAACGATATCCTGGTAGCTAGTAATGCCCTCTCCGAAGTGAGAGATGAGAAGATGAGACTTAGTACCCAAAATTTTATTTCTCAAGTCCTCGCTGAAACCGGTCATTACCCCCAGCACAATAATCAGGGCCATTACACCGATCGCAACTCCACCGATAGAAATAAAGCTGATAATAGAGATGAACGTCTGCTTACGCTTTGCCCTCAGATAGCGTAGGCCGATAAACAGCTCGTAGGGGATATTCCACTTCATCGCTTACCTTTCAGGTTTTAAGAGGGGAAACAGTATCACATCCCGGATGGAGGCAGCGTTAGTGAGCACCATGACCAACCGGTCAATCCCTATTCCTTCGCCTGCAGCGGGAGGCATACCATATTCTAACGCCTGAATAAAGTCTTCGTCTAGTGTACCGATTTCTTCTTCTGAGGTGCGAAGAGAGAGTTGGGTGAGAAGCCTCTCCTTCTGGTCGATAGGGTCATTTAACTCAGAGAAGGCATTGGCGATCTCTTGACCGTTGATGAAGAGCTCGAATCGATCCACCTCATGTGGAGTAGTTTCATTTCTGCGCGCGAGGGGGGAGATTTCTGTGGGATAGCTGGTGATGAAGGTAGGATTGATGAGGTGAGGTTGAACAACTTTTTCGAATATTTCATTGATGATGGTACCTAACCCATCCTCAGGAGAAACGATGAGGTCTAGTAAGTGTGCATGTTTAAATAATAACTCCTTCTCTTCGAGAAGGTGCGGTTCTACTTTCCCATAGTGGAGTAGCGCTTGTTTCATGCTCATTCGTTGCCAGGGAGGGGTAACGTTAATTGCTCTGTCGAGGTAGGAGATGTTAAGTGAGCCCAACAACTGCTGGGTAATGTGACAGATCATCTCTTCGGTTAAATGCATCAGGTCTTCATAGGTTGCATAGGCCTGATAGAACTCCAGCATAGTGAATTCAGGGTTGTGGTGAGTGGAAATTCCCTCGTTTCTGAAGTTCCGGTTAATTTCGAATACCCTCTCATACCCTCCTACCAGTAACCGTTTTAGATAGAGTTCGGGGGAAATGCGCAAGTAGAGATCGAGGTTGAAGGTATTGTGGTGAGTTTTAAAAGGACAGGCAGTGGCTCCCCCGGGGATGGGTTGCATCATCGGGGTTTCTACCTCAATAAAATCTCTCTCTTGCAGGAAACTTCTTATCATCTGGATAATTTTTGTCCTCCGCAAGAAAGTTTCTTTCACCTGGGGGTTTACCAGAAGATCCAAGTAGCGCTGCCGATACCTGGTTTCAATGTTGGTGAGACCGTGCCACTTCTCAGGTAGCGGTCTTAAGGATTTGGTTAAGAGCTTCAGGTGGTGAACTTTTATGGTAAGCTCCTGAGTGCGGGTTAAGAACACCCCTCCCCTTATCCCCAGAAAGTCGCCAATATCGAGGTGGCTAAATACTTTTAAGTCGTTATCATTTACTACACCTTTTTGGACGTAAGCCTGGATCATGCCTTTGTGATCCCGGAGGTGAAGAAAGGCTGCCTTACCAAAATTCCTTAGGGAGATAATCCTTCCGGCTAAGGAAAACTCTTCATCTACCTTTTCTAATTCCTCTGCCTCCTTCTGTCCACATTGGTCTCTGATTTCTTGGGTGGTGTGGGTTACCCTAAAATCGTTGGGGAAAGGGTTGATCCCTTCTTTGAGGAGTTCATCAAGCTTTCGCCTCCGAAGTTTTAACAGTTCACTCAGTTCGTCCATGTTCATCCTCCTCGAGTAAAAAAACTGAGTAATGGTATCTTACCCACTCGGTGGAGTCAAGGTAAAATATCTGGAATATCATGATATTTTTAGGAAAATGGGAAGGGGGGACTCTAATGAAAGGGGTGGAAAGAGGGGGCGAAAGAGGAGGTCTTAACCTCCACCGACGGCACCCGCCATCTTGAAGATGGGAAGATACATAGCTGCGAGCATGGTACCTATGGTACCACCTAAAAAGACCATCATGAAGGGTTCAATCAGAGAGGTGAGAGCATCTACCGCCGCATCAACTTCATCTTCATAGAAATCTGCAATCTTCTCTAACATGGTGTCGAGGGCACCGGTTGATTCACCGACAGAGATCATCTGGGTCACCATCGGGGGGAAGATGCCACTTCTGGCGAGAGGCTCGGTAAGGGTCTTACCTTCACTGATACTTGTCTTGGTGTCAAGGATTGCCTTTTCGATAACCTTATTTCCTGTGGTCATCGCGACGATTCCTAAAGCATCGAGTATGGGTACACCACTGGTAGTCATGGTAGCGAGTGTTCGTGAAAAGCTGGCAACAGCAGATTTTTTTAGTAAGTCACCGAATATGGGAAGGCCAAGAAGGGTTTTATCAACGATCACCCTGCCCTTTTTAGTTGAGCGAACTTTAGCGAAGGCGAAGTAGAGTGCTACGATCATTGCAATAATATAGATGATATAGTTTTGTAAAAAGTTGCTTAAGTCAACTATCGCCTGAGTCAATGCAGGCAGTTCACCGCCCAAACCTTCAAACATCTCTTGGAATACCGGGATAACAAAGATGAGCAATACCGCGATCACGATAATGGAGACGGTGAGCACCACGCTGGGATATACCAGTGCTCCCTTCACTTTGCTTTTTAGTTTTTCAGCTTTCTCAATGTAGCTTGCCAGCCTGCTAAGAATAGAATCCAGCATACCACCCATCTCTCCCGCCGCCACCAAACTCACATAGAGATCGCTGAAAATCTTGGGGTGCTTCTTTATGGCGTTAGAGAGAGTGGAACCACTCTCCACGTCTCCTTTTATTTTAACGATAGCCTGTTTTAAAGTGGGATTGGGTTCCTGGGAACCGAGGATATCGAGGCCCTGAATAAGCGGGAGTCCCGCGTCAATCATGGTGGCAAACTGTCGGGTAAAAACTGCAAGGCTCTTCCCCTTTACCCTAGGCTTTAAAAAACCAACATTTTCAAAAATATCTTTCGGTTTAGCCTTTACCTTAGTGACTTGGATCCTCTGCCCCCTGAGTAATGATCGTACCGCAGCTTCATTTACTGCTTGCATTTCCCCCTTTTGAGTGGTGCCTCGGGGTGTTTTTCCTTCCCATACATAGACTGGCATGAGTTACTCCTTTGATGAGCTACTCATAGGTGAGCACATAGATTTTACCACAGTAACTTATCGGACAATACCTAAAGAACTTTAGTAATTAAGTTGGTGTTCCATTAGTCGGCGGAGGTAACCCTTAACACCTCCTCTACCGTAGTAAACCCTTGTTTCATTTTTTTAATGGCACTTTTCCTAAGGGTTGACATACCATCTTTCATTGCCTCCCTTTTGAGTTCAGCGCTTGATGCGCCTTTGAGGATGAGTTCCTTGAGGTTTTCGGTGAGAGGTATCACCTCGTAGATTGCGATCCGCCCTTTAAAACCAGTGTTACTGCAGTGCTTGCATCCTGTCCCCTTATAGAGAGAGAGACCATGAAGTTCCTCAGGTGTAATGCCTAGGTCGACGAACGCCTGTGCAGGTAGTGTAAGGGGTACCCTACAGTCAAGGCACACTTTTCTTACCAGTCGTTGGGCTACGACCAGGATGAGAGAGGAGGTGATCAGGAAGGGTTCAATGCCCATGTTTAAGAGTCTGGTCACGGTACTGGGGGCATCATTGGTGTGGAGGGTACTTAAGACGAGGTGACCGGTGAGCGCAGCCTTGATAGCAATCTCGGCAGTTTCAAAATCACGAATTTCACCTACCAGAATGATATCGGGATCCTGCCTCAAAAATGCCCGCAGGGCATTGGCGAAGGTTAATCCGATCTCTTCATGGATCTGTACCTGATTGATGCCCATGAGGTTATATTCAACGGGATCTTCCGCGGTAGAAATATTAGTTGCAATTTTATTTAAATCACTTAATGCGGAGTAGAGGGTAGTGGTCTTACCACTCCCCGTAGGTCCTGTGACCAGCACCATTCCAAAAGGTTGGGTAATTGCTTTTCGAAAGTTTGTTAAATCCTCCTCTTCAAACCCTAGCTTAGTCATGTCGAGTTGCAGACCTGACTTATCGAGTAAGCGGAGCACTACCTTTTCACCAAAGAGGGTAGGGAGGACCGAGACGCGAAAGTCTACCTCTCGCTCCCTCTCCATTTTGATTTTAATTCTTCCGTCTTGGGGAAGTCGCCGTTCAGCAATATCGAGGCTGGACATAATTTTAATACGGGAGATGATGGCATTTTTAAATTTTAAGGGAGGGCTCATCACATCGTAGAGGACGCCGTCGATGCGGAAGCGGATCCTGAAAACCTTTTCATAGGGTTCGAGGTGAATATCACTCGCGCCCTTCTTGATGGCATCAATGAGCGTACCGTTTACCAGCTTGATTACAGGAGCTTCCTCGCTCGCGGTTTTGAGCTCCCGAATGTCAATTTCATCCCCCTCTTCAATGAATTCTACCGCTTCACCATTCATACGAGATACCAATTCGCTGAGATTAGTCGAGGTAGCATAGTATTCATTGATAGCTTCATTGATGGCGCTTTCGGTTGCAGCAAGTGGTTCAATGCGATAGCCGGTGAGGAATTTTATGTCGTCAATGGCAAAGATGTTTGAAGGATCTGCCATTGCAATAACCAGGGTGGTGCCTTTGAGTGCTAAGGGGAACACAAGGTACTTGTGGGCGATGTCTGCAGGGATTAGTTTAACCAGATCGGGTTTAATAGTAAACTCACAGAGGTTAATAGAGGGGATGCCATAGTGACTGCTCAGGAAGGAGAGTAGGGTATCTTCTTTGACGAAACCTAGTTTAATTAAGACAGAACCAAGTCGTTCCCCTGAAGTTTTTTGCTCTGCCAGGGCCTTCTGCAATTGTTGCTCAGTGATGATTTTTTTATTTACCAATAGGCTCCCAAGTTTTTCTGGCATAGCTATACCTCTTTTTGAAAATAATAGAAGCTCCTTGAAAAAGTGTCAAGCTATTTATGGTTGTCTACTCCCTCCTGAATCGTTACCTCCGCAAGGGAATTAGTAAAGAAGTGCAAAAAACGGTAAAGACTTTTTTATTTTTCCCGAACTATAGGGGCAGGGACATAAAGCCTTGAGGGGAGCATTGAAAGGTACTCATGGGTGAGCTGGTTAAAAAGGTGAGTGCCGCAGTGAATCAAACTGGTGAAAACGCAAGGATTTTGAATTATATTTGATTTGAGGTCTTTTTCGTGTTATATTCTAACATTATCATGTATGTCAGAGGGTTATACAATAAATAATTATTACACGTATCCAGGGGAGGGGCAGTATGGGGTTCTTTTCTCTCTTTGAACTGTTTCTTGTACTGTTTACCTTTTATGCCATTACTAAATATGAGGGGACAATGAGGGTTATTGTTCCTATCCTCTGCTTGTTTGCGGTATTTTTATTTGAGAGGTTACAGGTGAGAATCAAGGAGGATGAGGAAGCCAAAAAGAGATTGCTAAAATATAAGCTTGAGGATTTAAAAAAGGAAGCATCACAGACAAAATCCTCAGGGATGGAGTGAGAGCGTTTTGCGAGAGTGGCGGAACTTGGCAGACGCACTGGATTTAGGATCCAGCGGGAAACCGTGGGGGTTCGATTCCCCCCTCTCGCACCACCAGGGAAACGGGTAATTACTACGGAGAGCATTTCATAGCTTGCGACACTACGAGTGGTCATTGCGAGCGGAGCGAAGTAATTCCGTACTATAGCTGCTCTTTAAAGTGCTTTGGCGCTGAAGCTTCTCGCAATGACACGTCACTTCTTTGATACTCTCAATATTAAATTCAGTGGATCTACTACTATGGATGTAAAGGTTGAATGCTTGGGACCGGTTAAAAGAAAGATCGATGTGGTGATCCCGCCTGAAAAGGTAGCGGAAGAGGTTGAGTTACTTTACCGTCAGTTAAAAAAATCGGTGAGGATTAAGGGGTTTCGATCAGGGAAGGTACCAGAGCACATTTTAAAAAGGTACTATAGGGATCAGGTGGAGGGAGAGGTCATTTCGAAATTAATACAGGGTAGCTATCCTGATGCACTCCAGAGAGTAAGCATGGTGCCCATTTCCCAACCGGTGCTGGAAAATGGAGGGCTAGAAGAGGGAAAGGAATTTTTTTACTCAGCGAGCTTCGAGGTAAAACCAGAAATTGCGGTAAAGGATTACCTCTCTCTCAAGGTGGAAAAGGAAAGGGTGAAGGTTACGGAGAAGGATGTAGAGGAGAGGATTGAGAAACTGAGGGAAGCTCATGCCTTTCTCAAAGAAGTTGAAGAAGAGCGTCTGCTTAAAGTGGGAGATTATACCCTGGTAGATATTAAAGGAACTGTCCAGGGGAAAGTGTTCGAGGGAGGAGAGGTTAATGATCATTTACTGGAGCTAGGCCCTGATACCTACCTTCCAGGGTTGAGTCGGAAGCTTATAGGGTTCAGGAAGGGTTCCTCTGCAGAGGTGGTGCTCTCTATTCCGGAAGATTACTACCGTAAAGATTTAGCAGGCAGGGAGGTTTCCTTACAGGTAACGATTAAAGGGATTAAAGAGAAGGTACTTCCCCCGCTTGATGATGCTTTTGCTCGGGACGTGGGCGAGTGTAAGGGGTTAGATGATTTAAAGAAAATGCTTGAGGTACGAATAGAGAGGGAAGAGCAGGGAAAGGTTGAATCCCTGGTGAGACGTCGCATGGAGGATCAATTGATTACCACTAATCCTTTTGAGGTACCCCCCTCGATGATCGAGCGGCAGATTGAGTTTATGATGGCCGATACCGAGCGGGTGCTCCTCTCGCAAGGTTCAAGCTTGGGGAAATTGGGTATTTCCGTTGAAGCCTTGAGAGAAAATTATCGGACTGAGGCGGAGAGGAAGGTGAGATGTTCACTTGTGCTTCAAACTATTGCTGCTCGAGAGGGTATTGAGGTGAGAGAGGGAGAGATAGAAGAGAAACTGAAGGATATTGCCCACTCAAATAATCAAAGCGTTGATCGGGTGAGAGATTTTTATAGGCGTGAGGGATTGTGGGAGGGACTCACCATTACGCTGCGAGAAAATAAAACCTATGAGTTTTTACTCAAGAGTGCTACAATTGAGGACGTCGCTCGCGATGAAAAAAACTGAGGAGAATAGTGTATGACTTTAATTCCTATGGTGGTAGAACAAACCAGTCGTGGTGAAAGGGCATATGATATCTACTCGCGTCTGCTCAAAGATCGTATAGTATTTTTGGGTGGTGAGATAGACGATGACGTTGCCAACATTGTCATTGCCCAGATGCTCTTCCTCGAATCCGAGGATCCTGATAAAGACATTCATCTCTACCTCAATTCTCAAGGTGGGGTAGTGACAGCGGGGCTCGCGATTTATGATACCATACAGTACATCAAACCGGACGTGTCAACCCTCTGCATGGGTCAGGCGGCGAGTATGGCAGCAGTGCTATTAGCGGCAGGGACCAAGGGGAAACGGTTTGCACTCCCCCATTCCCGCATCTTACTGCATCAGCCGCTGGGTGGTTTTCAAGGTCCCGCCTCAGATATCGACATCCATGCGAGAGAGATCTTAAGGATGCGGGAAGAGTTAGATTCGATCCTAGTGAAACATACCGGTCAGCCACAGGAGAGGATACGGAAAGATACTGACCGGGATTTTTTTATGAATGGCCAGCAGGCAAAAGAGTATGGTATTATTGATGAGATGGTGGTGAGGGCAGAGAAGGTCCAGGGTGGAGAAGAGAAAACGGTAGGGAGAGGGGGAAAACGGTGAATCGAAAAGACTCCAGCAAGTATGGCAACCTCTTCTGTTCTTTTTGTGGCAAGAATCAGGATGAGGTGAGGAAGCTTATCGCAGGTCCTTCGGTCTATATTTGCGACGAGTGTATTGAACTGTGTAACGATATCATTGCTGAGGAGAGTGAACGGGAAGCCATCAGTCGAAGAAAAACTACCATTCCTAAACCCTATGAAATCAAGAAGGCGCTGGATGAGTATGTCATTGGACAGGAGAGGGCTAAGAAGATTTTGTCGGTTGCGGTCCACAACCACTACAAGCGAATAGACGCTACCCTTGATCTGGATGGGGTGGAACTGCAAAAAAGTAACATCCTCCTCATCGGTCCCACCGGTACGGGAAAGACCTTGCTCGCACAAACCTTAGCCCGCATCCTCAATGTACCCTTCACCATCGCTGATGCAACCAGCTTAACTGAGGCTGGCTATGTGGGAGAGGATGTGGAGAATATCATCTTAAGCCTGCTTCAGGTATCTGAGTATAATATAGAAAAGGCCTCACGAGGGGTTGTCTATATTGATGAAATTGATAAAATATCTCGCAAATCGGATACCCCCTCCATTACCCGTGATGTGTCGGGAGAGGGGGTTCAACAAGCACTCCTTAAAATTATTGAGGGCACCATTGCCAACGTTCCTCCCAAGGGAGGAAGAAAGCATCCCCAGCAGGAGTTTCTCCAGGTAGACACTACCAATATCCTCTTCATCTGCGGGGGGGCGTTTAATGGGTTAGAAAATATTATTCAGCAGAGGATAGGTGCGAAGGCGATAGGTTTTGGTGCCGATATCCGGCATGTGAAAGAGAAGAGTGTGGGTGAGATTCTCAAAGAGGTCCGCCCGGAGGATTTGCTCAAATACGGGTTAATCCCTGAGTTTGTGGGGAGGCTTCCCGTGGTCGCGACCTTGGATGAACTGAACGAGGAGACCCTGGTGGAGGTGATGGTGAAGCCCAAGAATGCGCTGATCAAGCAATATGATAAGATTTTTGAGTTTGAGAATGTGAAGCTTAAATTTCAGCCGGAAGCATTGTGGGCAATCGCCAGAGAAGCTATCAAGCGCAAATCAGGGGCGCGAGGATTACGGGCTATTATGGAAGATGTGATGCTCGATATTATGTATGATATACCCTCACAGGAGAACGTGAAGGAGTGTATTATTAGTGAAGAGGTGATTCTCAAAAGAGAGAAACCGCTCATTCTCTACGAGAATAAAACAAAATCAGCTTAGGGGAGGGAACATACGGGTGATATTTAGGTCTCAGAAAGAGCACAGCCAGATCTATCCACTGCTGCCGTTGAGGGATATCGTGGTCTTCCCTCATATGGTGGTACCTCTCTTTGTGGGGCGGCAAAAATCGATTAATGCCCTGGAAGAGGCACTCAAGCAAGAGAAACAGATCGTGTTAGCTACTCAGAAGGATGCCAAAGTTGATGAGCCAACGCCTGCTGATATTTACCGCATAGGGACGCTCGCAAGCATTGTTCAGTTGATACGGCTGCCGGACAACAGTGTGAAGATTTTGGTGGAGGGGAAGAAACGGTCAAGCATCAAAGAGTTTATTTTTAAGCAGAATGTGTTCATGGTGGAGAGTGAGGAGATCAGGGAGCTAGAAGAGACTACCGCAGAGACCAAGGCCTTGATGAGGAGTGTACCTTCCACCTTTGAAACCTATGTGAAGTTGAATAGACGCATTTCCCCTGAGGCGACTGCCTCTATTGCGAGCATCGAGCACCCCTCTCACCTTGCTGATGCCATTGCTGCCCACCTCGGTGTGAAAGTGGAAGAGAAGCAGGCACTCTTAGAACTCATGGACCCTACCGAGCGGTTGGAGAAGGTCTATACGCTGATGCGCTCAGAGATTGAGATTCTCACCATTGAGCGGAAGATTAGGAATCGGGTGAGAAAGCAGGTAGAGAAAACCCAGAAAGATTACTACTTGAACGAACAGATGAGGGCTATTCAGAAAGAGATGGGGGAAAAGGATGAGGCCCAAAGTGAGCTTAAAGAACTTGAGGAAAAAATTAAGCGCAAGAAGATGTCGGAAGAGGCGACGACGAAGGTGATAAAAGAGTTTAAAAAACTGAAGATGATGCCTCCCATGTCTGCTGAGGTGACGGTGGTGCGTAACTACATAGATTGGCTCATCTCACTTCCCTGGTATGAACGCAAAGACACTCGATTGGATATTGACGAGGCACAGCGCATTCTGGAAGAGGATCACTATGGGTTAGAGAAGGTTAAGGAGAGGATTTTAGAATACCTGGCGGTGCAGCAACTGGTGAATAAGATCAAAGGACCCATCCTCTGTTTTGTGGGACCGGCGGGGGTGGGGAAGACCTCACTCGCTCGTTCCATTGCCCGCGCCACGGGAAGAGATTTTGTCCGTCTCAGCTTGGGGGGGGTGAGGGATGAGGCAGAGATCAGGGGACATCGCCGCACCTATGTGGGAGCACTTCCCGGTAAGATTTTACAGTGCGTGAAGAAGGCCGGTTCCAATAACCCGGTGTTTCTTTTAGATGAAGTTGATAAGATGAGTACGGATTTCAGGGGTGATCCCTCAGCGGCACTGCTTGAGGTGTTAGATCCTGAGCAGAACAACACCTTTAATGACCACTATGTTGATGTGGACTATGACCTCTCCGATGTGATGTTCATCACTACTGCCAATACCCTCTATCAGATTCCACCACCGCTCCAAGACCGCATGGAAATTATTCGTATTCCTGGTTATACCGAGTGGGAGAAGATACACATTGCCAAGCAGTTTTTAATTCCTAAACAGATCAAGGCGAACGGATTGACGGAGCAGAACATTACCTTT
>Ga0315274_10000857_pt1 | contig 47320 bp, 40 predicted proteins | sample YL17G02_20_MG_FD_203700 | JGI IMG/M metagenome (GOLD analysis project Ga0315274, IMG submission 203700) | Sediment microbial communities from Yellowstone Lake, YNP, Wyoming, USA - YL17G02_20 | ecosystem: Environmental > Aquatic > Freshwater > Lake > Sediment | place: USA: Wyoming | collected... | reverse complement strand
ACCAATGCCACGCCCTTGTCATTCGCCGATTAAGGATAGGAATCGCTAAACCCTTACCATCACTGAGTTTAACGGAGAGGGGGGGATTCGAACCCCCGGTACCCTTTCGAGCACACTGGTTTTCGAAACCAGCCCCATCAGCCGCTCGGGCACCTCTCCAAGGAATTACATGTTCTTACGAATGCTCGGTTTCGTTCACGACCGGCAGTATGGCCGCGGCGACGACGGGGGTCAATGTCCCGGCGGACGGTCGTGCTGCGGCGACCCTTGCCGTGGATCGCGGAGGGAACGATACTCGTCGCGGGGCGGCCGGCTCGCGGCAGGTTCGGCAAGGGTCTGACCGCGAGGGAGATCGAAGCCGCGATGGATTCAGCGTAGGAGGTATGGACATGACGCGACGTGTGATCGTTTCGTTGGCGGGTGCGTTGGGCCTCGCGGGGTTTGTCCCCGGGGCGCGCGGGCAGGACGTTCGCTATGAGAAGTACAAGCTCGACAACGGAATCACGGTGATCCTCCACGAGGACCACAGTCTGCCGGTGGCGGCGATCAACTTCTGGTACCGCGTGGGGTCGAAGGATGAGCCGGTGCGTCGCAGCGGTTTCGCACATCTGTTCGAGCACCTGATGTTCATGGGGACGGAGCGGGTGCCGGGCAACAAGTTCGACACGATCATGGAGTCGGGCGGCGGGGCCAACAACGCCAGCACCAGCTCCGACCGGACCAATTATTTTTCATCCGGTCCGGCCCAGATTCTGCCCACGTTGCTTTGGCTCGACGCGGATCGGCTCGAGGACCTGGCCCGAACGATGGACCAGGAGAAGCTCGATAAGCAACGCGATGTGGTCCGCAATGAGCGGCGACAGAGCTACGAGAATCGCCCCTACGGCAAGGCGGAGTTGAAGCTGCCGGAAATGCTCTACCCCGAAGGGCACCCGTACCACATCCCGGTGATCGGGACGCACGAAGACCTTGAGGCGGCGGCGGTCACGGACGTGAAGGATTTCTTCGGAACGTACTACGTGCCGAACAACACGAGCCTCTGCGTGGCCGGTGACTTAGATCCCGCGAAGATCAAGCCCTTGATCGCGGACCTTTTCGGGACGCTTCCGCGGCGCGCGGACTCGCCGCACCGTAAGGCCGAGCCGGTAAAACTCGACCAGGTCAAACGGGCGACGCTGTCCGACAAGGTGCAACTCCGCAAGATTATCTTCGCTTATCACAGTCCCGCGCAGTTCATGGAGGGGGACGCGGAAATGGACCTCGTCGCCGCGGTGCTGAGCGAGGGCAAGACCAGCCGACTCTATAAGAAGCTGGTGTACGACGACAAGATCGCCTCCGAGGTGAGCGCGTTCCAGGATTCCTCGCAGTTGGGGTCGGTGTTTCGCATCGACGTGATGGCCCAACCGGAGGCCGACCTGGACCGCATCGAGAAGACGGTGGATGAGGAACTTGCGAAGCTCGTCGAAACGGGCCCGGCGGCGGCGGAGCTGGAACAACGGAAGGCGACCTTCGAGTTGAACATGCTCACGCGCTTGCAGACCATCGAAGCCAAGGCCGATCAGCTCAACGCGTACGAATATTTCTGGGGCGAGCCGAACTCCTTCAAGCGAAACCTGGACCGGTATCGGACGGCGACGGCGGAGTCCGTGAAGAAGTGGGCGAGGCAGGTGTTGACGCCCAACGCCCGGGTGATCGTGCGCGTCGTTCCGGGGGCGTCCGCGGAAGCGGGTCAGCCGTCGGAGGCCGTCACGGCGCCATCCAAGGCGGGGGCGGCGGGTGGTCCCGCGGGTACGGAAGATAAGCCCACAACGGCGGCGGCGCCCGCGACCAAGGTCGAAGCTGCGCCGCGACCGGCGTCGGCGCGCGACGCCCAACCCAAGGCGATGTCCGCTGAGCCGTTCAAGGTCCAGTCGCCTGAACCGTTCAAGCTGGCCAACGGCATCCAAGTCATGTTGTGGCCGAAAACCGAGCTTCCGCTCGTCGCAATGGTGGTCGTATTTCGTCCGGGTCACATCTTGGGAGACACCCGACACGCGGGGGCGGAATACTTAGCCGCCGACATGCTCGACGAGGGGGCGGGAGATTTGGACGCCTTGGACTTCAGCGACGCGATGCAGTCGTTGGGAGCGGTGTTCTCGCCCGGGGCGGACCGTGAGTCTATCCGTGTGTCGCTCACCGTGTTGAAGCGCAATTTCGCCAAAGCCGCGGCCCTGACGGCCGACGCGATCCGCCGACCGAAGTTCGACGAGAACGACTGGCAGAGGGTTCAGCGACTGCACCTCGAGGAGCTCAAACAGCAAGACGATCAGCCGACCCTGGTGGCGGCGCGTGTCGCCTCGCGGATGCTGTTCGGAGACACGCACGCTTATGCGTGGCCCGTCGTCGGTACGCCTGAGACCGTGCGGAAGATGATCCTCGATGATGCGAAGCTGCCGTATATCTCGTACGTCCGACCGGAGTTCGCGACGATTTTCGTGGCCGGGGATGTGACGGCCGGTGAGGCGAAGGCGGCATTGGACAACACCTTGGGCGCGTGGAAGCCCATGCCCTTGATCGGCCCCCGTGGCGAACAGCCGCAGATGCCGACCCTGAAACAACTGAAGCTGGTCCTCGTCGACCGGCCCGACGCCGTGCAGACCGTCATTCAGTTCATCATGCCCGGGGTGAAATACACCGACCAATATCGGGTGCAATATCGGTTGTTGAACACCTTGCTTGGCGGCAGCTTCACCAGTCGACTGAATATGAATCTTCGCGAACAGCACGGTTATACCTATGGAGCGCGGTCCTCGTTCGTGATGCGGCCGAAGTTGGGATATGTCACTGCCTCGTCCAACGTCCGAGCTGATGTGACCGGGGAATCGCTCAAGGAATTCTTCAAGGAGTTCAAGAGGATCCGCGGCGGAGATATTTCCGAGGAAGAGACGGTGAAAGCCCGGGAGACCTTGAGGACGGATGTGATTCAGTCGTTCGCCGGATTGAACGGCGTGTTGCAGGAGGCGATTGAGCGGATCGGGGCGGACATTCCCTATGAGAGTCTTCTTCGGGATATGGCGACGATGCAGGCGGCCTCGACGGACGAACTGAACAAGATCGCCGGCCCGGGAATTCCGCTGGATAACGGCGTGCTCGTGCTCGTCGGGGACAAGAAAAAGGTTCTGGAGCAGATCAAGGACCTGGGACTGCCGGCGCCGATCGAAGTCAACATCCGAGGGGACAAGGTCGGATCATGATCCTTAACCGAGCCGCGGGCGTCAGTCCGCGCGGGGGGAAACCGGGACTGCGGACCAGCGATCCATTGAAATGGTCGGCGTGGACGGTCATCGTCGTCGTTGCCGGCGCGCCGCCCGCGCTTTCCCAGGAAGATGCAAGCCGCCCCAGTTCGAACAGCGCACGCATCGACGAAATCCTGACCCAGCTGCAACAACGCAGTGACGGCCTGCAGGACATTCGCTGTGAAGTCCGGTTCGTCGAAGATGATCGGATCAATCTCACACAGCGGACTAAGTTCGGCGGCATCTTGTTCCTGATGACGAAACCCAATCCCCATTTCTTGATCCACTTTGAGAAAACCGAGGCGGACGGGGTATTGGGAAAACAGGAATGGTATTTGTTCGACGGGCAGTGGCTTTATCAGGCCGTCGAGAGGATCGCTCAGGTCACCAAACAGGAGGTCGCGCGACCGGGTATGGAATTCGACCTCTTTGACCTGGAAAAGGCGCCGTTTCCCGTTCCCTTTGGACAGAAGCGCGAGACGATTCTGCGGAACTTCAATGTCACGCTGGCGTCGCCCGCACCGGGAGACCCGCCACAGACGGATCACCTGATTTGCGTTCCCAAGCCGGACAGTCGTCTGTATCGCAAATACGAGCGGCTGGACCTGTTCGTCCACCGGGACGTTCATCTGCCCAGTCGGATTGTAGTCACGAAAAACAATGGATATGAGATCAATACGGCCGACTTTCCCGATCTGTCCGAAAAATCCATCAATGCCGGAGTGAAACCGACGGATTTCGCGAAGCCCGCCGCGTGGAAAAAATACAAGGAGATCGTCGAGGAATTGGTCCCCGACGACGACGGACCGCCGTAAGGACTGGGGATCGCACGTTCATGGCTGAGACGATGCTGGCCGTTTGTAAGACGAAATCCGACGCCGGGCTGGAGGTGCGCGAGGTTCCGCGTCCCAGGCCCGGCCCGGAGGATGTGCTCGTGTACGTGGAAGCGGCGAGCTTCTGCGGTACGGACCTGCATATCTGGCGATGGGACCCCTGGTCGCAACGGCGCATCAAGCCGCCGCTCACTCTGGGCCACGAGTTCTGTGGGACGATCGTCGCGGTCGGTGACAAGGTGCGGCACGCGGCAGTGGGCGACTATGTGTCGGCCGAGTCGCACGTCACGTGCGGGATGTGTTATCAGTGTCGGACGGGACAGGCGCACATGTGTCCCAACACCGAAATCCTCGGCGTGGACCGCGCCGGGGCCTTCGCTCCCTACGTCGTCGTTCCCGAAAAGGTGATCTGGCAGAACAACCGCGCGAAGCTGCCGCCGGAGATCGCCACGCTGCAGGAGCCGTTCGGCAACGCCGTGTTCGCCACGATGAATCAGAATCTGTCGGGGCAATCCATCGCCGTGCTGGGCTGCGGACCGATCGGGCTGTTCACCATCGGTATCTGCAAGGCCGTCGGGGCCAAGAGCATCTTCGCTTCCGACGTGCACCCCTATCGCATCAATCTCGCCCGCGTCATGGGCGCCACCCAGGTGTTCAAACCGACGGACGGTCCGGCCGACACCGTGTCACAGATCGTGGAGGCCAACGGCGGGTACGGGGTGGATATCGTGTTGGAGATGAGCGGCGCACCGGCGGCGATCACGACCGCCTTTCGCGTGGTTCGCAACGGCGGCACGGTGGTGCTTTTCGGCATTCCGGCCAAACCCGTGGAGATTGACGTCGCCGAAAACATGATTTTTAAGAACCTAACCGTACTGGCCCTCAACGGGCGGCGGATTTTCGACACCTGGTACAAAACCCGCTGGCTGCTGGAGGGGGGAGTGGTGGACCTGCGACCGCTCATCACCAAGACGATCGGCTTCGACGAGGTCAACGACGCCATGGAGATGCTCGCCCGCGGCGACGCCTGCAAGATCGTCCTTCTGCCCAACGGCGGAAAACCGGCGAACATTCCCAAACGAGGCCGCGTTCGCACTCCCGATCCCAACATCACCGGCGCGCCGGTGCATCGCTAAGCGACGCGCCCTCATCGCCTCGGCGACCGATTCGGCGGATTAGCAGGGCCACTCGCCGGTGAAGACCTCCACGGCCTCCCCCGTCATATAGACGTGGTCGTCGTCGCCCCATTCGATCCGCAATTCTCCGCCCGGCAGAGAGGCCGTGATGGCACGTTCGGTGCGCTTGGTGAGTACCCCGGCAACGCAGACGGCACAGGCCCCGGTGCCGCAGGCCCGCGTCGCTCCGCTGCCTCGCTCCCACGTCCGCATGGTCACGCGTGTGGGTGAGTCCACGCGGACGAAATGAGTGTTGATGCGGTTGGGGAATTCGGGAGCGTGCTCAAACTTCGGGCCGATCTCCACTAAATCCACCTTGTGTAAGTCGCGGACGAATACCACGGCGTGGGGATTGCCCATCGAGACGCAGGTGATGCGGGATTCAAACCCGCCGATTCGCAGCGGATACTCGACGACGCAATCCGCAGTGATCCTCGTCGGGATCGCCTTCGCCTTTAGCTCCGGTCGACCCATGTCCACCCGAACCGACGCGACCTTGCCGCCCTCCATCACGCATTCGACCGCTTTGATTCCCGCATCCGTCTCGATGCGAAGCTTCGGTCCCGGCGCCAATCCGCGCTCGACGGCGTACTTGGCCACGCATCGGATGCCGTTGCCGCACATCTCCCCCCGCGACCCGTCGGCGTTGTACATCTCCATTCGCACGTCGGCCTGCTTGGAGGGGTGGATGATAATCAGCCCGTCGCTACCGATGCCTGTGTGTCGATCGCTCACAAGGCGAGCCAGTTTCGACGGATCACTGACGTGCTCCATGAATCCGTTCACGTAGACGTAGTCGTTGCCCAGCCCGTGCATCTTGGTGAACTTCATTCAGGTATTGTACCGCGCGATAACGAAATGTAGCGCCACCCCTCGTGGGTGGCGCGATCAGAGCCGCGAGCGCAGGCGAGCGGGCGGAGCGCGTCGTGTCGCTGCCGCTCGCCCTCCGCATCCTCCCGCGCGCCACCCACAAGGGGTGGCGCTACTTTGGCCCGTCGGTCGCTCGCGGGGTTCGGATCCCCGGTAGCCCCGTCATCCACTCTTGGGTCGTTCGGCGGCCAGGGCTTTTTCGACGGCGTCGACGATCGTCTTGTCGTCGGGGAGCGTCTTGGGCCCCCACTTGGCGAGGACCGTCCCGTCGCGGCCAATCAGATACTTGGTGAAGTTCCAGGGCACGTCGCCGGCGATGGCCTTGCCCGGGTGCCTGGTGAGATACCGATACAACGGACACTGGTCCTCGCCCTTCACCGACACTTTGGCGAACATGTCGAAGGTGACCCGTCGCAAGTGCATGACGAGCGGGCCGACGGTCGATAGGTAGGCTAAGGTTCGGGCGGACGACCAATGGCCTATAATGTGCATCGGCGTTAGGCAGAGCGTACTCCCCGAAGCCGGTGGTTCGATCCAGGCTCGTTATGGAACATCCTTCCTTGATCGTCGTCGCCTTGGGCGGGAACGCCATCTCTCGTCCCGACGAGGAGGGCAACGTCGACCAGCAGTTCGACAACTCCCGGGCGACGGCTCGGGCGCTCGCCGACCTGATCGAACAGGGCCATCAGCTCGTCATTACCCACGGCAACGGACCGCAGATCGGAAACTTCCTCCTCCGCAACGAGGCCGCCGCAGGGGCGATTTATCCCCTGCCGATGGAAGTCGCCGTCGCCCACGTGCAGGGCGGCATGGGGTTCATGATCGCCCAGGCGCTCACCAACGAACTCAACGCCCGCGGCTTCGATCGCATGGCGACGGCCATCGTCACCACCGTCCGCGTCGATGCCGATGATCCGTCGTTTCGCAACCCGACCAAACCGATCGGGCGCGTATTGCCCAAGGAGGACGCCGAGCGGTTCGCCCGCAGCGAAGGTTGGGCCATCAAAGAAGTCTCGCCCGGCAAGTACCGCCGGGTGGTGGCTTCGCCGATCCCGCGGCACATCATGGAGATCAAGGCCATTCGCCGCGCCGTGGCCGCGGGGGACCTCGTCGTCGCGTGCGGCGGCGGCGGCATTCCGGTCGTCCAGGACCCCGTCGATGGCCTGCGCGGCGTCCGCGCGGTCATCGACAAGGATCTCGCCAGTGCGCTCCTGGCGGCTGAGTTGGAGGCCGACATGATGATGATCCTTACCAACGTCGACCGCGTCAGCATCGACTACGGCAAGCCGACCGCGCGGCAACTCGACCGCATGACACTCACCCAGGCCAACCAATATCTTCAAGCCGGTCAATTCCCCGCCGGCTCGATGGGCCCCAAAGTCCAGGGAGCGGTCAACTTCCTCGAGGCTTCGCGCAACGGCGACGCCTCGGTCATCATCGGCCCGCTGCACCGGGCCGTCGACGCCGTCGCCGGCCGGATTGGCACGCGAATCACCCGGTAGGGTGCGTCCTTGACGCACCTTTTCCAACTCGTCGAGATCTTCGTGCGGCTCGTGGGCGTCAGGAGGGAGCCCGCCGTGCCGCGCCGCAGTGCCTTCCAGCCCACGACATGCGGTCAGGCCTAAAAAGAAGGCCATCGGTAAGACCACAGCCGTGTCTAATCGTTGTTGAATCGCCATGACCAGTCCTCGGCTCCTCCGCGAGGCCGTTTGTTCCCCAAGGCGCCACGTACTTCCGTCGAGCGTTGCCATGCCCTAGGAGTCTGTCCGAGTAATGACCTTAACCCTCACCAAAGGGTACTTTCTTGTTCGAAAACCTACCTTTTGGACACCGAAAGTACCCGCAGAATGCCGTCCGAGTAACGAAAACGGATTACTCGGACAGACTCCTAGTGCTCCATCGCACCTAATCCTGCGAGTAGGTGTGGCCCAGCCGCCCCCGGCTGGGCAGTAGGGCACAGCGGAGGGCCACTGTGCCACAAACAGCCGAACCCCAAAGTTTGGCTGCGACCGAGCACTAGTCTGGCAACGACCGCCGGTCCCATGTATGATCGGAAGCAGTTGGAAGCGGCCTGCAACGGGACTCGGACCCTGCCGTCCACGACGGCCCCGCGCCGACGGCGCCGGAACGTGAGGTCGAAGGGATGATGAATGACAATCCGTGGCACTTCGCCGGCCCCGGTCCCGGTCGCACCTGGATCATGTTCGGCGCTGCGTGGATGCTGACCGCGGGCTGTTCTACGACGTGGGATCGTTTGCGGCCTAACGGGTGGGCCGCTGATTACGACACGGCCGAAGCCCGCGTGCGCGAATCCGGCCGCGAACGGCTCATCTACTATCACCCCACCGACCAAGGCCTGCATGACCCGACGTTCGCCGCTCTGCGGAGCGGCCCCCTCCGACAGCACACCGCTCCCTTTGTCCTCTGCTCGCTGTTTCGTTCCTATGAACGGGACCGTCGTTACGCGGCCCAGTTCGGCGTGGAACGGGCGCCGGCCTTGATCGTCGTGCACCGCGACGGAACCTACCATGCGCGGACCGGCGGAATGTCCGCCACGCAGATCGCCGAGTTTCTCGCCGCCGCAAAAGCGCCGGGAGCGCCGCCCGTCGTCAATCCCCATATTCCCCGTGAGCCCAATTATGTCTGGTACGGCTCGCTGGAATCCGCCGAGACTGCGGCCCGAAAAACAGGGCAGTCGATCCTCATCGTACTGGACCGCTGGTGGCCGGGCGACCGGCGAAAACTGAGAAAACTTCTCGAACATCGCGAGGTCTACAGCCGTTTCGCGCACATGGTGCACTGTCGTCCGGGGTCGATCTGGGGACCGGCCGATAAGTCCATCACCCGCTTCGGCGTCGTGAACTTACCCGCGCTGGTGATTCTCCATCCGGACGGTGCGCATCAGGTGTTGGAACTCCCCACGTCCTACGAGGCCATCGTCCGTTTCGCGGACCGCGCCCGCGCGACAGGCGGCAGTGCGTCCGCGACGTCGACGTCTGCGGCAGCGGGACCACACGACGGGGGGAAATGACGAATTACAAATTACGAATTACGAAACCAAGGCAGAAGGAGACCACTGTCCGATGCAGATTAGAAGAACTCGTGGACTCGCGTGTCCCCCCTTTTCGTCATTTGTAATTCGTAACTCGTAATTCGACCATGGCTTGGCTGAACTGGCCCAATCGCATCACGATCAGTCGGATCGTCCTGGTCGTTCCGTTTGTCATCTGTTTGCTGAATCTCAACGAGCCTTGGGTCGGATGGCGTTACTTGGCGATCGCGCTCTTTGTGGCCATGGGTCTGAGCGACGCTCTCGACGGCTTCCTGGCTCGACGCCTCCAGGAATCGACGCCGCTCGGGCGCTTCCTCGATCCCGTCGGCGACAAGCTCCTCATCGTCTCCTCGGTCATCCTTCTCTCCATCGACGCCACGGCCGTGCCGGGGTTTCGCCTGCCGAGCTGGGTGCCGGTGATCGCCATCGGCAAAGACGTGTTGACCGTGATCGGCTTTCTTTTGGTATACGCGGCGACCGGTCAGTTCGTCCTCCAGCCGCGCATTTTGGGCAAGGCCTGCACGTTGATCCAATTGCTGATGATCGGTTACTGCCTCGCGGCGCCGGACATGGCGCCGTGGCTCCACCGTCCCTGGCCGATCCTATGGTGGCTGGCGAGCGCCGCGGCCATCGCGGCTTCCGTCGATTACGTCCGTCTCGGAACTCGCTTCGCGGCCGAACATCACGCCGGCGGGTCGATGTGAGGGTGGTCCGCGAGTCAGTGCAGACGCCCGCTACGGAAGATGGCCCAGAGGAGGCTCGCTCCGAGAACGCCGGCGATGAGGTACCCGAGCATCCCCAGCGTCTGAACGCCGAATCCCAGGACCTTCATGTTGGTATTGGCGCTGACCACGACGGAGCTGCCCACGATGATCGCGGCGATGACAATGGAGAAGGCCAGACGATTGCTCGAGCGGTCCAGTTCGTTGGTCAGTCGGTCGATGTTCTCGTGCCGCACGTACAGTCGCCAGCCGCCGGAGGCGAGGCGACGCAGGCCTTCGCGCAGTTGTCCCGGGGCCTGGCGGGCGATGCTCAACAGATGCCACCCAAACCGCGTCGCCCCACGCGCGAGATGGGCGGGCGACAGCTGCTCGGCCAGTGCTTGCCGCAGTCGAGGCTTGACCAATTCGAGCAGATCGAGTTCCGGATCAAGTCGCGACGTGACCGCGGATACGGTGCTCAGGGCTTTGATGAGCATCAGCAGGTCCCGCGGGACGATCACATCGTGGCGGCGGACGACGTCGGAGAACTCCGTCAGCAACGTGCCTAAGTCGAAGCGTTTGATCGGCAGGCCGTAGTATTTGTCGTGGAGGATTCCTAGAGCGCGGTGCAGACTGCGGCGGTCGGTCTCCGCACCCAACGCACCCATGTCGGCCAGGGCGTCGATGACCACGCCGATCTCGCGGTTGACCGCGGCGTAGACCATCACCAGAAGCTCGGTCCGCCATTCGTCGGTGATCGACCCGACCTGTCCGAAATCAATCAACCCGACGTTGGCGATCGGTTCGACGAGGATGTTGCCCGGATGCGGATCGGCGTGGAACAACCCGACCTCGAAGACTTGCTTGAGATAGCAGTCGGCCAATCGCCGGGCGACCAGCCGGCGGTCCACGGTGATCCCCGGCGGTTCGCGCCCGCTCAGCAACGTTTCCAGTTTCACACCGGGCAGGGCTTGCAAGGTGAGGACCCGGGGCCCGCACAGGTCCCAATACACTTGGGGGATGCGCAGTCCGGGGTCGCCCGCGAAGGCCGCGGCGAAACGGGACGTGGTCGAGGCCTCATTGATGTAGTCCAACTCCCGCGTGAGCAGTTGCCCCAGCTCGGCGACGATCATCGTCGGACGGTAGATGCGCAGCTCGGGCATCAGCGTCTCCAACGACTGGGCCAGCCATTCGAGGAGTTCGAGGTCCAGGCGGATCACGTCCGCGATGTCCGGGCGGCGGACCTTGACGACGAGCTGCTCGCCCGCTTTTCCCACTGCCCGATAGACCTGCCCGATCGAGGCGCTGGCGATCGGTTTGTCGTCGATCGACGCGAAGCAATCCCCGACGGGTTGGTGCAGCTCTTCGGCGATCGTGGCCATAGCGATGGAAGTGTCAAACGGCGGCACTTCATCTTGGAGTGTGCGAAGTTCCCGGAGCACGGCTTCGGGGACGATATCGGGCCGGGTGCTGAGCATCTGCCCGAGCTTGACGAAAGTCGGGCCTAACTCGCTCGCGGCCATCGTGAGGCGGCGACCGACCGACGTTTCAGCGCCTTCCGTCGATTCGCCAGCCGGCTTGTGACGAAGCATCCAAACCGGCACGAACCGGCCGAGGTGGATGCGGGTCACGATGTGGCCAAACCCGTGCCGGGTGAGTACCTGAGCGATCTGCCGCAGCCGGTTCAAGCTGCGTACGCCGCGGGTGAATTGGAGTGGAGTCATACGCGGCTAGGCTCGCATAGGAGCGCGGTCTCGTCAAACCACCGGGGCACCCTCACGGTTGAAAGTCGAACGAGAGTTGGAGGAGCGGCGTCGCCGACGGCGCGGAATCGGCGGGGCGTGCTCCAGGCGGTCGTGCGTCCGTGCGGACCTCTCCGGGCCCGACGCGGCACTCGCACGATGAGCCTGCGCCTTCCCGATCAAGTCCGAAGCGTTTCTTCGATATCTGGAACAGGTCGTCGATGCTCTTCCAGTAGGTCCCGCTGCCGCGCATGCGCTTGCCGAAGCGAGATTCGCTGAGACGCCCGCCGCGGATATCCCGCAGGCGGTTGAGGACACGATCGGCCCGTAGCGGTAGCACTTCGCGAAGGCGGGAGACGAACACGCTTTCCACGCTGCCGGGCAGTCGCAGGGCGGTGTAGCTTGCCGATTGCGCTCCGGCCGCCGCCGCCTGCTCAAGAATGCGCGGGATGTCGCGATCGTTCAGGCCGGGGATCACTGGCGACACGATGACCGTCACAGGGATGCCCGCATCGCTCAACCGCCGTACGGTCTCGAACCGTCGTGCGGGCGGCGGCGCCTGCGGCTCGATGAGCTTGGCCGTCTCTGCGTCGGCGAAGGGGATGCTGACGCAAACCGTCGCCTCCGCGGTCTGGTGAAGAGCCTGGAGCACGTCCGCGTCGCGGACCACAAGGAAACCTTTCGTTACCACCGCGACCGGGTTGGCGAATTCCAAGCAGACTTGCAGGCACGCCCGCGTGATCCCATAGCTCGCCTCGATCGGCTGATAGCAGTCGGTGATGCCCGAAAAGTTGACCAGCTCGCGTGTCCACGTCGCCTTGCGAAATGCCTCACGCAGAAGATCGGCCGCGTTGCGCTTGACGATGAGCTTGGTATCGAAGTCCGTGCCCGCACCCAGACCGAGATATTCATGGTACGGCCTGGCGTAGCAGTAGGCGCAGGCATGTTGACAGCCGCGGTAGGGGTTGGCCGACCAAGTGAACGGCAGGTCGGGGCTGTCGTTGCGGGAGAGGATGGAGCCGGAGGTCTCTTCGCAGATTTCGAGTCGCGCCGGGGGCGGCGGTTCCAACCACTCTGCGTGCTGGGAGAGGTACGGGTTCGGCGGATTGTCAACGCGACGAAGCTGCATCGTACGCCTGATCGTTCACCCGACGGTCAACGTCATAGGAGTATATTCGGGAAACGTTAGGGAGTCCAGACGGCCCGGCGGCTTCGGCGGGGTCGCGGGGCGCAAGCGAAAAGCCTTGGTCATTGGGCCGCCGGGATCAAATGATCGCGGAAATAATCGACGATCCGCTGATGAAGCCGCGTCGTCACCAACGGATCGGCCACCATGTGGGTGAAGTCGCTCAGGGCCAGGAAGTCGTGGGGCTTTCCGGCCCGGAACAAGGCGTTGGACATCTTCAGGCTGTGACTGAAGTATACGTTGTCGTCCGCGGTGCCGTGGATAATCAGGAGCGGCTTTTCCAGATTCTTTGCGTAGGTCAGCACGGACGAGTCCGCGTAGCCGCTGGGATTGTCGCCGGGCAGACCGAGGTATCGCTCGGTGTAGTACGTGTCATAGTCCAGCCACTCCGCGACGGGGGCCCCGGCAACCCCCACATCAAACACGTCGGGGCGGCGCATCACCGCGATGGCGGAGAAGTAGCCCCCGAACGACCAGCCGTAGATCCCGACCCGATCGAGGTCGAGTTCGCGGTACTTCCGACCAAGGGCCTTCAACCCTGCCACTTGATCGCCGAGCGGAACGTCAATCAGATTCCCCTTGAGGGCCCGCTCCCAACTCCGGCCCCGCGCCGGCGTGCCGCGTCCGTCAACGGAGACCACGATAAACCCGTGGTCGGCAATCCATTGCTGCAGGAGATAAGCAGACGGCGCGGCGACGACCGTCTGGGCATGGGGACCGCCGTACACAGATACGATCACGGGATAACGATGACGTGAATCGAAGTTGCGCGGTCTGACAAGGACTGCATGGAAGGACGGTTCCGAACCGACCGTCGTTAATTCGATGTTGGGGACGAAGGGAGGTTTTTCCGCCGCCGCCTGCAACATTCCCAGCTTGCGTCCGTCAGTGCTCTGCACCGCCTGCGCGCGCCGCCCGTCCATGGTCGAGGAGGCATGAACAAAAACCCGATGGTTTTCCGAGAACGTCGCGGAGTGAATTCCAGGCTCCATCGTTACTCGAACAGGCGCCGTAGGACTGCCGTCGATCGACAGCCGGTAGACATGGGTTTGCGTGGGATCGTCGCTGCCGGATAGATGAACAGTCATTCTGTCGGGATCGAGGTCGACGAATCCCTTGTACCCGAAATCGGTTCCGGTGAGCGCACGGACCAACTGTCCGTCCGCACTGTGCAGTTCCAATTGCCAGGCCCCGTCGCGCTCTGTGGTCCAGAGGAATGCACTGCCGTCGGGGAACCACTTGGGCATGGCTGGATCCAAGTTGATCCACGCCTCATCCTTCTCGATAAGCAACTGCGAAGTGTTCCCAGTCTCGATGTCCACACGGAGCAAGACTTCCTCCGTCTGTTGACGGTTCTGGACCAGGATCGTCAGCGGGGCCTGGTCCTTCCAGCGCACCGTCGCGAGGTAGGGATAGCGGTCCTGATCCCACGTCACCCAGCGAGTGTCGCCTCCGTCGAGGGAAATGAGACCGAGGCGGACGTCGGCATTCTTGTGGCCGGGTCGCGGGTAGGCCCAGGCCTGCGGCTCTCGATCAGGATGGGTCGCGTCGGCGATGTGCATCATCTCCATCCCCTCCGTCGAGGTTTCCTGATAGGCGATCATCTTGCCGTCCGGAGACCACCAATAGCCTTCCGTCCGGCCCATCGCCTCCTGGGCGACGAACTCCGCCGTTCCGTGAGAGAGCGTCGCACCCGCACCCGTGGTGAGTCTCCGCTCCGAACCCGAGGCGATGTCCATCACATACAGTTCCTTCTCGCGGACGCACGCTACGCAACGCCCGTCCGGCGAGAAACGCGGATCAAGCGGGTACCCCGCGTCGCTGACCAACTCACGAACTGCGCCCGAGGCGCGTTCGATGACGAAGAGTCGGCCCGAGAGCGGAACCAGAATCTTCGTGCCGTCTTTGCTGAGTTGATACGAGGCGATGCCGCGGGCCGATATCCGCATTCGCTCGCGCCGGGCGCGCTCTTCGACGGACAGATTCTCTTCCGCGCCTTTCAGGATTTGCTCCGCAGTCAGCAACCGGCGCTCCTGGCCCGTCTGCGTGTTGAACTCATAGAGGTCCTGAACGAAACTGCGGGGGGGAGAGCGGAGGAACAGGACGGCGCTGCCGTCCGGGATCAGCTTGATGGCGGTCGGCTGACCGGCGGAAAAGCGGCGTGTGGCCGCGTACTGTTCAAGAAATGCCGGATCGGCAACGACGCCCGATGTCCTGGAGGCGCCTCGCGGTCCGCCCGCAAGACAACCGGTAACAAAGAGCAACCCAAACCCCAGTCGTAGCGTCATTTACGTTTCCCTTCATCAACAAAACCCACTGCGATGATACCGGCGACCACTGGGGATTGCCAATTTCCAATTGCCGACTGAAAAGGGGTTAAGCTCGCTGTTCAATTGGAAATTGGCAATTGACAATTGGCAATTCACATCTCACCGTAGGTCGAACAGACCGTTGTCGTCCGTCTCGCCGAACCAACCGAGGCTCAGTCGAGCTGGGTCGCCGTTGTAGATTCCGGTGGACCAGGTGAACGTGCGCCTCTCGCCGCTGACATGACCGTCGCACCACGCGACATTGGCGGTCCGGGCGTGGCGGAAGTGGATCGATGGATCGGCGCGGGATCCGTAGGACGGATGGAAACGCGGCTCGGCGAAGCTGTACTCGATCAGGCCGGCGTCGGCGAACGCACTGTCGGTGAACATCACCGTTTCGCCGGCATGTTTCACCCGGTCGGCCGTCGCGCCGGCAAGGTCGCTCACGACGATCACCTTGCCATGTCGGTCGGTCGCCGTCCGAACGCCAACATAGGCGTTGTTGTAGCCGTAACCCCCGTTGCCGGCCTCGAACCCTTTTGAGTCGGGACGAAACGCGGGACATACACGAATGGCTCCCTCGGATCCCAAATACGGGACGAGCGGCCCGCGCGCTGAGACGAACGGCTCATAAAGGGACGATCGCTCGCCGTGCCAACGGTGCAAATTCGACAGAAAGTCGGACGCCCCGGGGACATAGACGCCGCCCGATTCTTGGGAATAGAGGCCATTGGCCAAAGCCAATTGTCGGATGTTCGATCGGCAACAGGCCGCCTTCGCCTGCTCGCGCGCATGGCTAAGCCCGGGGAGGAGAACTCCCAGGAGAATGACCACAATTCCCGCCGACACCAGCAGTTCCAAGAGGGAAAAGCCGCGGCGATCGTACCTGTTCCGGCTTGTCATCACGGTCCCGTCATTCGCCCGACGAAGGCGGCCGCGTCCTCGAGGCCGATGGTTCCGTTCGGCTCACGGTCCACTCGCTCACATCCCGGCGCGAGGCCGGAATCGTCCCCGAAGCAGTTGAGCAGCTTCGCAACATCCCTTAGGTCGATGTCGCCGTCGTCGTCGGCGTCACCAAAGGGATCGGGGGCGACGTCGGCCACGGCGTCAATCTCCGCCGACTTTTCTCCGAATATGGGGGATACGCTATCGACGGCGCTTGTCAGACGAATGAAATCAAATCCCCAAAGCCTTGCCGGGGCGCCGGTCAGTGGGTCGATGGCCCATGCAACGTCAAAGGCATCCCCACCCCCTGAACCTCGAGTCACGCCGACCGTTCGCGGGTCGTCCGGTGTCGTATAGAACTCTTCCGGGGTGATTTCCCGGTCATCGACGACGTTGTCCCCTTCGAGATCACCTAAGACCAACGTTGGAGAATAATCGGCGTAACCGAATATCCCTTCCGAGTGTCCACCGGAGTCAGGATTAGTCACTACCGGCGTGCCAAATGTGGCGACGGATAATGCAAATGCCTGGGTATCCCACGCGCCGGAATATCCGGGCGGAATCCAGGATTCGTCGTCCGGAGGGAAACGGTCATCGTCAACGTCGTCATCCCAGTGTTCGGTTACGAACTGACCGGTAGGGTTTGTGATATGGGAACCAGGGATCAAATGCCAAGGATCGTCGGCCAACCCATTCCCATTTACGTCTAAACTGATTTCTATAGTAGCGCACTCAGCCCAATGTCTTTGGGGATCGTCGCCGAGCCAATAGGCATTGCCGAAAACGATCGCGTCCATACCAAATGGATTGAGCGGGTCATCGACTACAGTATGGTCAAATCCCAGTACAATGTAGCCGCCGAATCCACCGAGGCTGACGACGGACGTGTTGTTCGGGGCCGACGTGCCTCCGCCCGACGGCGGTCCCAACGCACGGGCCGGATCGTCGAAATCGGCGTAATTTACAAATTTCCCGGGCGCTGGCGCGAACTCCAACACTCGTACCGCAAATGGGTGCGTCGGAATCGTGCTCACATCCATGTAGGTGTGCACCGTGGCGCTCCCACTGTCACGCACATAGAGCCGCCCTAGGGTCGGATCGTAGTTCACGGAAAAATAGTTGAAGTCGTTGGCGGGATCAGGGTCAAGATGTCGCACCTGGTCCGGGTTGGTCGAATCGGCCGGGCCCATCCCACTGAGGGCGTTCGCAACTGCGGAAGCGCGAACCAACGCGACGAAGTCAGTGTCGCTGCTGCTGGAGAAGTCTCCGCCGCCTACCAGAAGATCCCCTTGGCGATCGAACGCCAGCGGAGACGCGGACAGGACATCAACCACGAGAACGCCGCCTTCTTCAAAATCGAGTGGAGGCCCGCCTTTCAGCGCCGCCGTCCACGCCGCATGGGGGAAAGCCTTCACCGCGCCAGTCCCACTTGGACCGGTAGTCTGGAAACCGTTTCCGGTATACAGATTGCCGGCTGGGTCGAACGTAATCCCCCCGGAAGCACCGCCGATGTTGTCGATGATCGTGATATTCGTCGGACTCGGTGGATTTGCACTTGCAGTATCCAGTACCGTGACTACGCTCGGAGTTCCAAAATCCCCGGCCGTCAGAGCGATATGCGCATTGTCGATCCATTCCGCGTCGAGATGGTTGGCGGCGAACCAATCGCCCGCGAGCGAATGAACGTCGAATACGCCCACTTGGTAATGGGAGAATGACGTTCCTCCGTTATTGCCCACGGCGATCTGAGTTCCATCAGGCGAAACCCGTATGAATGCGGCGCCGAACGAAGGGAAATCGGCGGCGGGCAGCGTCCCAGTCTGGGAAAAGCTGTGCGAACCCGGACTTGTCTCGAGGTAGACTCTGGCGCCGACAAGGGTAATTACCCGCCCGTCATTCAACATATCGAATGGGCCGGCGCCGGTGGGCAAAGTGAATGAGTACGCATATCGATATCCCGGGAACCTCTGAGCCGACGCTACCCTTGCCGGTACGACGCAGAGCGCCCCCACTCCCATCAACCTTGCGATCGAAAACAACCCGCCATTTCGTGTCCTCCGTATCCAATCCATCGGTGTGACTCCTCTCCCCGGCGCGGACTCGACCTCGCGATCCGCAGCCGGTAAAAAGAAAAAACCCGGCGCCGCACGAGGGCGGGGAGCCGGGATTCAGAGTCGTCACAGCCGGGCGCTGACTTGCGCCGTCAGAAAATCCCGCAAACGCGGGGTTCCGGTTGCCGTCACTGATCGCAGCGCCCCGACCTCGAAGGCACCACATCAAGGAACAGCGATCGCCGGCAGGTTTTCTGGTTTACGGATCAAACTACTAGCCGCGCCTTCTCCGCGTTTCCGCGCCCTGCACGATGTGCAACGCGCGGCCCCACGAATGGCCTTGTGCGGCGTTCGTCCCCGATCACAGCGGCGGGTCCACGGTGGATTCGCACCACCTTCCCTTTCGTCCGGCCCAAGCCGGACACCGGCAATCGCAACCTCTTCACTTGTCAAAGAATCGACAGCCCTTGCCGACGAACCCGTGTATACCCGACGTCCCTCCCGTCGTCAAGGCAATTCTTCGGGTATTTCCCATGAGTTAGGGACCACCGGGCGTCCGGTGCGGCTTGGCGTCCTCGGAGTCGTGCCAAACGTTGCTCTCATCCATCGCGTCGACCCATTGGGCGCGGGTGACCCGGCCTTTGTCGTCAAACTCGACGAAGACGTGGAGATGTTTGTCGGGCCGCTCGTACATGAAACGGTCGTCGAACCGCTGGTCCGGCTCGCCGAGGATGGCCTCCACATCATCCCGGTTGTGGACCTGGGTACGAATCTGGGTGAAGTTGTCGTAAGCGAGTTTGTCGCGTTTTTCGGCACACCCGGTGAGGCCTATGGCCACCAACCCGGCTAAAACCGCGACCCTCCATCGACATGAGAAGTTCCACATTTTTCATTCACTCCATGTTTCGGGCCTGCCGCCCGCACCGGAAAACTCAGCTATGGGGCCCGGGACGCGGCGCTGCGGGGGGCGCCCGGGCCGGCACGATACACAACCACACATTCATCGGTCTGATGCTCGCCCAAGGGGGAGTTATACGTTACGAGCAATACGTACTTGTCGGCATGGGGCATCACCGTGCGATCGATGCCCAGACGGAACTCGTACATCTGCGTGAGCTGGTTCCAGTACCGGCGCTGTTGAGCGGCGGTGGCCAGTTCGATGTCCCAGTGTTCGAGACGCCGCCCCTTCTGGTCGGCGCTGCCCGCAATGTGCTCGAAGAGCTCCACCCGAAGCTGCCCGGCGATCATCAGGCCGGGGTTGTCCAGGGAATTGACAGCCTGTAGAAGAAGCTCGATACCATCGGGCGTGGGGTCGTCGTCGAAACTTTTGACGCGGGTGAACGGCTCAACGATCTTGATCCGGCTGGGCATGAGCAGGGTGAGCATGTCGTGCCGGGCGGCGTCGTCCGTCGCCCGAGGCGTCGATGCGCAGCCGACCGCCGTGATCAGCATCGCCGCGCCCGCTCCACAACCTGTCCATCGCTTCCGTGCGTTCAACGGAATGAGTCCTGGGACGATTTCATGTTACTGACCGCGCCACTGCGGGTACTTTATCCTCGATCGGGGCAAGGCGTCAAGCGCCGCGGTACGTTCGGTCGGGTTTCCGCAGCGGTGTGCGGGTTCGGGCTTCTGGCTGGAGGATGCGCGAATGTCCCCAAAGCCCGATCAACGGACTATCTCATCGCTCTGCGCTACGATGTCGAACCGCGATTGATCGGGGGGGACCTTTCGCAGAAGGTCGGCGCGGTCCGCACGGATTTTAAGACCATCGCCGACCTCGGCTTCAACAGCGTCGTGCTTTTCCACGCGGAGGACCGCGACCGAGGGGCCTTGCTGGACCTCGCGGGCGAAGTCGGTTTGAGGGCGGCGGTTCCGGATCGAACGTTCGAGCGATTTGTAGTGACCGGCGAATGGCCGACCGGTTGCCGGAGCGTCGGCGATCTGACCTCGAACCCACCCGACGCCATTGTCCATCACCCGGCCTTTCACTCCTATGTCGTGGAGTGCGGTCGCGGTCGATCCGCACGGGAACGAAGTCGAAGACTGCGCCTCGAACTACTCCGCAAGGGTACGCCCTACTTGTCGCTCGAAGGCGAGGAGGAAACCAGGCCGGCGGTGATAGATTCACGGACCGTGCGGGACGGTCCGCCGGGTGCCGCCATCGAACGGTTACTGACCCAATACCATGAAGCCTTGGGTGCCGGACGAACCGGCGGCGTGATCGTCGATCGCTTCATGCGTGTGCCGGGTGATCCGCCGGGGCTGACCTCCCCGGATGACCCCCTGTTGCCCGCGCATACCGCCGCGATCGCGGAATTGGCGCAGCGGGCGCGTTGCTGGGGGCCGAGACTGCGCGGGCTTTCCGCCGTTCCGCTCGACGCGGCGGCGACGGGTTCGTCGCGGTTGACGAGCACCGCGTTTGGTCATGGGGCGCGGCGGCACGTCCTTGTGTTCAACCGGTCGGCGGATCGATTTGCGCGCCAGGAAGTGCGACTGCCGGCCTCGGTCCTCGGTGCGTCGGTCCAACGGGCGGTGGAAGTGCCGCCATCGTCGGCCCGCGGCGCGGGACGCGTGATCCAGGCCCAACGGGGCCAACTCACTCTGCCCGTCGAGCTACGCCCCGGCGACGCGGCGCTGTTTGAGATCTTCAGCACGGGACACTGACGCGGTGCTCAGGACGCGGTCGTCGAACAGGGACGTCCGCCCGTTCGGCCATATCGAAGTAGAGCCAGCTCGGGCGGCCATCGACGAGCGCCGAGGTCTTGGTCCCGACGGCGAGAATAAAATCACGACGCCACGAGCCGGGACACGATCGCACCGGCCAGAGCACCGGTGTCAGCATCCATTTCAACACGTCGCGCTTGAATCCGCGAGACTTGCTCCCGAACGTCGTCACCTCGGACGGCGTCATTCCCGCCGCGCGGAAGAGACGATCGACCTCCGCGGGAGTGTACTCGCGGTTATGGCGATTGGTGTCGAAGCCGTTGAACGGCGCCCAGCCGTAGGGCTGCTCGCCGAGAAGCACGCTCACCAGGTTGCTGTAACGCACAACGTTGGGCGTGGTGAGCACGAACGTCCCGCCGGGTTTGAGGACGCGGTTGATCTCGGACATCATCGCCATCGGGTCGATGGCCAAGTGTTCGAGGACTTCCAGACACAACACCACGTCAAACGATTCGTCGGGGTGCGGAAACTCGTCCCGCTCCACGTCAAAAACCGACATGCGCACATCCACGGGCGGCGCGTCGCGCACCCCCAGCCCGTCTTCCACAAATCCCGATTCGGGGTAGGTCGTGTTCAACACGATGCGGCGATAACCCAGGAGCACCTGGAAGAACGGCAGCCAGGCCCGGCTGCTGCCCAGGTCCAACAGGGTCGAACGATCGGCCGCTGCCGGTGGAATCCGCCGCAGAGTCTCTCGAAACCGCAGCCGCTCCACGCACCACACGTCCTCGAGGTCCGCCGGAAAGCCGCCCGTATCGACGCGCAGCAACAATTCATGGAGTTGCGCATCGGTCAGGCGATCCACCGGGTGCAGCGGGACAGCGGCCATACACGGTGTTATCGGCCAAACCGTCCACCCACAAAAAAGCGGACGCCCGGTCGGTGGGCGTCCGCTGCTTGATTTTCTCGAAACCGGTCAGCGCGACGGCTACTCCTTGCTCGACATCAACTCCGCATACTTCTTGTGAAGCTCCGGGTTCCGCTGCTTGAGGTCCGATTCGTTCTTGTACAGTTGGATGAGTTCGGAATCGCCCTTGCGAATGCGGGCCTCGATCGTCCCGTCGGTCCGCACCTCGAACGACTGCCGCGGCTTGCCCATGTGCAGGTCCATCGCCATCGGGAGGGCTCCCTCGCCCTTCAGCTTACTCATGGACTTGTGGAACTCCTCCATCGCCTTCTGGTAGGCCTCATTCGCGTCGGCGAGCCCGCCGTGCAGCTTGCTCTGCCATTGCGTCATCGCGTCCTTCCAGGCGTCGGAGTCGAAATCAAAATTGAATTCGAAGTTGCCGTCGATCCCGTCCCCGCCCTCGAGGTTGATGACCACGGACTTGCCCGCCTGATCGAAGAGGGCGGAGGCCTCCTCATCGCCGGCGCGGAGGGCGTCCTTGTTGTCGTACGTGGCGACTGTCTCCTTGCCCTTGTCGTCCGTACGGTGGACGGTGATCGGGCCGTCGTCCTTCTGCTCGACGACAATCGCGCTGCCGTCGTTCTCCACCTTGGTCCGGATGGTCTTGGCGCCGCCTTCGACGACGACCTGGGTGGAGCGATCGCCATCTTTGGGCACAAAGACCTTGATATTCTCCGGCAGGTCGGCGAGGTTCTTTAAGTCGCCGAGGTCCTTGACGGTCCACTCGCCGCCGGGGCCGCGATGAATGAACTTGCCGCGGGTCTTGATGCGGTCCTTAATCTCCCCTCCGGGCGCGGTTTCGAACTTCCACGTAAAGCCGCCGGGCGCCGTCTTCATGTCGGCGCGCGAGCCCAGCGTCGCCTTCAGCGTCGTTTCCTCGCCGCTACGAAGCGCGACGAAAGTGACCGTCTCGCCGGGCTTGCGTGACTTAATCAAGTCCACGGCGCGGGACATGCCGCCCTCGACCGCCTCACCGTTGACCGAGAGGATCACGTCGTTGACCTGGAATCCCGCCTTGTCGGCCGGGCTGCCGGTCATGACGTTGGAAATGAGCACACCGCGCCCGTCGAGGTTCAACTGCGTCGATAGGGCCTCGGGTACGTCGCCGAGGGATACGCCCAACCACCCGCGCGGCTCTGCGTCGGCGGAGTCCTTGCCCTCCACGCGGGTCATCGTGACCGTGCTGCGTCCGTCCGTCTTCGTGGTCTTCCCATCCGTTTTGACCAAGACGACCGGCGTGTTTCCGTCGTCCGTGTAGGCGGTCACGACGATCTGATGGGCGTCGGACTCGTCGGAACCGGTCGGCGTAGTCCCATCCTCCGCCGTTGCGGTCACGACGACTTCGATCTGTTGGGGGGCGGGTTCATCCTGCACGGCCGCACTCGCCAACGGACCGGCGAAACTCCCCGCCGCGAAGACCACGCTCGCCAGTTGCCACGAAAGCCACGGCGGGGCGCCTGCCAACAACAAATGGACCAATACCGATTTCATAACTCTGACTCCTTTCTCAACGTGCGGCCGGCAGCGTCCACTGCTTCGGCCCGCACGTCCTTTCACGCTCTGTTTAGCCTACAAATCACCGTCTGTTCCCGCTTGCGAGCTCGTACCTGCGGGAAGCGTCACGGTTCGTGTACGTTCCACCTCAATCCAATACAGATTTCCGTCGTCGCCGACCACCCCGATGATCTCCCGCCCAGTGTTGCGGTGGATCGCAGGCGTCGAGCGAACCGATCGCATCATGTCTGGTTGGCCGCTGCTGACGGGCGATCGCACGACTCCCGCAGGGATCGAAGCGCCGGGACCTCGCACGATCGGCGCCGGCCCCACGCCGGTTAGCGAGGGACGCGGAACAATCAAAGCCAACAGGGCGGCGGCGATCGCTCCAGGCGCCAGCCACAACCACGCCCGCGCCTGCCACGCCCGTCCCTTGGCCGGGACGGCTCGCGCCCAGGTCGCCCCATCCAGCTTCGGCGCCTCGCCGCCGACAACTCGATCCAACGCAGCCGCCGCCAACCCGTCCACCACGCGATACTCAGCCATGAGGCGATGGGCTTCGGGGTTGCGGATCAGCTCTCGGTTGAGCTCCAACTCCTCGTCCTCGGTCAACGCACCGTCCAAGGAGCGGATCATCCGTCTTTCGAGCTGTTCGTTTACGTCCGACATTCGTCTATCCGATCCTGTCCCTGAGCGACTCGCGCAAGAACCTGCGTGCCCGAACCAATCGCGTCTCCACCGAGTCGATCGGCAACCCCATCACTTCCCCGATCTCCCGGTACGTCCAACCGTTCACGTGCCGCAGCACAAACGGCTCGCGATAAATCGCGGGGAGCGCCTGGATGGCCGCGAGCACCTCGTCGTGTAGTTCCCTTCGCGACGCTTCCCCATCCGGTCCGGGTGAACCGGCCCGCTCCGGCAAGTCGACGGCAAGGGGATGCACAACGTCGCGTCGCCGCGTGATCTCGCGGCCCGCGTCGATCGCCGCGTTGCGGGCCAAGCGGTACAACCACGGTCGCCAACTCCGGCTGTCCCGAAGCTCGCCGATGCGCTGCCAAACCACCGACCACACTTGCTGCGACACATCGTCCACGCACTCCCGGTCGCCCAAGACTCCGAAGATCACGCCGCGGACCCACCGATTTCGGCGGCGCACGAGCTCCTCGAACGCATAGCGATCGCCGCCGCGAATGGCCTCGATCACCAGCTCTTCGGCGTCAAACTCATCCGCGAGGGGCATCGCCATGGTCATCCCTAAGAGACGTTCTATCGTGCCACCGCCTGTCAATTCCGGCTCGTTTTTGGATTATTGCCATGGCCGGAATCAGCCCCCGGAAAAGCAAGAAGATACGCTGTAGGTGCCTTTTTGCACCTCTCAATGTAATACGACTGCCCGCCGACCACGATGGCCCGGCGGCATCGGTAAAACCCTAACTCCAAATCGTGGTTTTTCGTCGCTTTGGGCTGGAATCCCGTCCAGTGGTGCACTATAGTCCGGGTAGATTGAACGCTGTCGCAGGTTGGAGCACAGCGGTCGATGGCGTGGTCTGAAGTCTGTTCAGCGGCTCGAAAAAGACAGCTCAGCGACAGCCGCGTGGCACACCGGTACGGATGAACGCTTGGTTCGGACGCCGGATCTGACGATCGCTGGGGCAACGACGGACAGGCCTGGGACCGCGAATCGGTTGGATAGGGCATAACAACTATTGGAGTGCTAACACAAGGGAAGGCGCTATGGGCGTAAGACATCACATTAAAGTATTGGTGATCGACGATGATCCGTCAATTTGCAAGACCGTCGGGCTGTTGCTCGAGGACCACGGGTATAGTCCGCGGACCTACACTGATCCTGACGACGCTTTGGTGGCGGCGGAGAAGGAGTCGTTTCAGATCGCCCTGATCGATTTGCGGATGCCGGCGATGGACGGCGTGGAGGTCGTCGAACGGCTGAAGAAGATCGACGAGCGGATGAGCTGCATCGTGATGACGGCCTATCCCGACCTGGATAGCGCGACGGAGACGATGCGCCGCGGCACGTGCGACTACATCGCCAAGCCGTTCAAGCAGGACGAGCTGATCGCGTCCATTGATCGCGCCTGCCTGCGGATGGGCATCATCTACACCGACGAGACGGAACTGAACCGCCTGATCGGCCAGCGCATCCGCAGCCACCGACTCAGCCAGAACCTGACCTTGCGTCAGCTTTCGGATCGCACGGACCTGACGACCTCGCAGCTCTCGCAGGTCGAGCTGGGCAAAAACGCGGCCTCCATTTGGGCCCTGGCGCGAATCAGCAACTCGCTGGGACTACAGGTCTCCGAGTTGATGACGGGGTTGTAGGACGCGGCGGCGTGTTCCTTGGGGCGATTAGGCGTACGACCCAAAGAGGATGATCCGCTTCGGGTTGAACTCGCGGGCGATGCGTTCGCTCAACTCGATGACGCTGCTCAACGCGACCATGTTCTTAGCCTGTGGTAGGCGGTGCCCAACCTACGTGTTGTACGCCCCATCGCGATGACCGCTTTGCTTGACGGTTCACTGCGGTGCGCCTACGATGCGAACATGTTCAGCGTGGGCCGGACCGTCGTCGGAGGTGTGGTTTATCAAATGACGCTGTGGAAAAACAGCCGTCCGCCACCTTGTTGTCTTGCGATTATGGCCGCGATAGTCGTCTCCGGATGTCGGCCGAGCGAACCGGTACCGGCGTACTACGAGGACTTGGGGACGGAGGATAGGCCGCTGCTGCCGACATCGGCGCCGTGGAAGGACGCGGCGATCGCCAAGGGCCCGGCTGATTGGCGACCCTTCCGTAAACCCGGCGCGGAAGCGAAAGCGAGCGGCGGCGCTGCGGGGGAAACGAAGTCCGCCGCGGGCAATCCGGCGATCGAGGCCGAGCTGCGCGGGCTGGTCAACGACTTCAACGCCGCAATAGCAGAAGGGAAGTTCGATGAAGCGGCCGATGTCCTCATCGAGGAGCAAATCGCGCCCGCGAAGCAGGTCGTAGAGTTGATCCCGGCGTTCGCGGCGAAGATGAAAGAGCTCGCCGAGGTGTTGCCGGGCGACAACGAGAATCTCAAGAAGGCCGTCGCGGGCGCTTCGCTGTCCGCGGTTCTGAAGTTGGATGTGGCGTCGTTGACGGTTTCGAGTCCGACGGAGGCCGTCGGGAAGCCGGCCTCCGCTCCCGGCGGAGCCGGCGATGTCCGCTTCGTGCTGGTCAAAGGCAAAGATGGAGAATACTGGTACATCGACCATCCGCAAATCCGTGCGATGGGTCCGGCGCTGCCGGCGCTTCAACAGAGCCTCCCGCAGTTGGATGCGTTCATCGCGGGCGTGAAGTCGGGTCAGATCGGCGGCGAAGCGCTAAAACAGCAAGCAGCGTTGATGAACCAGATGCTGGGCGGCATGCTCCCGCCCAGCTCGCAGCCCGCCGCATCCGACGAAGCCAAACCGCCCGACGCCAAGGCGGAAGATGGGAGCGGTGGCTAAGCACTGTTGCCCGGCGGGTGTCGTCCATGTCCGATGCACCGCTCCTCGCGCATAGCCTCGCGGAAGCCTGCCTGTACATCATGGCCACGCCGTGCCCCTCGTGTGGTCGGGGGCCGCTGCGCGACGGCGAGCCCGGACCCATCGAGGACGCAGCTCCCGGCTTTACGGTTTCGGTCCCCGCGACCTGCGGCTCGTGCCAGGCCGTGACACGGTTGCGGTTCCAGCTTCCCGCTCCCCCCCAAGCAGTCCCCGCGTATCAGGTGCCGGTTGTTAACCCAACGAACGAACCCTCGCAAATCGTCGACCTTGCCCAGTGGATCACGTTATTTCGGATGATGACGGAGAATGCGGGCAAGGAAGAGGATAAGGCTGCGGCTCGGATGCTGTCGCTCGGGGCGGCGGAGTGCCTGGACGAGGCCCTGAAGTTTTACGACGATGCGGACAACGACCTGCCGCCGGTCGAGGCTTTCTTTGGCAAGGATTCACGCGATCGGTTCAAGGCTCACCCGGAGCAGTTCTCGCGGCGGCGGTTGTTGCACCTGCGATCGAAGTTGCCGACGCCCTGGCCGATGCGGCCGGACCAACAGTCGAAAGGTACAACGAGTTAGGTGGACGGTAAGCGACGAATCCCCTTGGCGTGCATGGCGGCGCTCGCCGCCGGCGAGCTTGGCCATGCCACCCCACTCGCCGCCGCGGCGGTCGTCCTTTGGTCTGCCGTGTCGATCTCGCGAGCCGACGGAGGAGGCGACTTCGCGCAGCTCAAGGAACGAGTCCGAGGGCTGCGCGAGCAAGTCACCGACCTAGCGGGTGAGGACGACCCGCTGGACACGTTGTACTTCGGCTGGTCGGACCGGCCTTACGCCCGTGCGACGCTGGCCATTCTCGTGAAGGTGGCGGCGACGTTGGACTGCGAAGTGGATCGCCGCGGAAACGGGAACGGCGAGATCGACGACCCGACGGTGTCGTCGATGTTACAGTGGGCCGACGACGCAATCCAACGCGTAATCCATGCCGAGCCTTCTCCCGACTTTCGGCCCGATCGAATGCGGATCACCGAGGAGGACCTGTCAACGCTGCCATCCATTCCACCGCTGTATGCTTTCATCGACAGTGCCCCATCCACGTCACATCACCGTGTGTTCGGCGACCTGGACATCCTGGCGGCACTTGGGCAACGCGTGCACATGCGGCCGATCGGGGAACGGGGCGACAACTTCCCATGGCGGGACTTCTATCAGCGTGCGAACGGCTTGGGTATGGCCGTTGTCCGCCTACCGCCGGATTTTGGCCAGGGCCGACCATTGTCGCCGAGCGACACGCTTCCCCTGTGGGTGGTATGGTTACCGACGCTTCGCGGGGCCGAGGAAGAAGCGGGAACGAATCTTTCTTGGATCCCCGCGCTATGGCCCGTGCGAACCGGTGAGTCCTTGGCTTCGTCGTTGGCCCGGCGGGGCATGGTGGGTGGTGTCCTCGCACGATCGACATACGCGGCCTATCGCTGGATGCCGCCGATTCTTGAGGCGAGGCGCGAAAACAGGCTCGCGGCGCTATCCGCGGCTATGTGGGTTCATGCGCTGAACGGTCAGCGCTTGGCGTTCCTGGAGACGTGGCGGGACGTGGGCGGCGCGGATGGGGCCGCAGGACCGAGCATCTTTCTCGACCCTTTTCAAGCAGAGAAGGTTGCATACACATCACTAGACCTGCTTCGACTCGGGAACTTCGTTCACGCCTTTGATCTCCATCCAATCCTGGCCTTCGCGGTGGACCGCAGCGCCTTCGCATCCGGCGACTCAGAAGCCCGCGAAGACGTTGATCCACATGAGTGGGCGCCCTGGGCCGCTAGAATCTGGTCGGCGATGCTGGACAGGCAGGTCGCGTTTGACGTGGGCAAGAAGGAGGCACGAAGCGATGAGTTGCAGCGGCGTTATCGTATCGTCATTCCACTAAAGCGCCCGGCCGGCGGCGAAACGGCCTCGCTGATCGCGAAAAGTGAGCGACGTTTAGCGCAGGATTCGGAGCACGTCTATCGTCTGACGGCGCGGGAAATGGACGGGACGATCGCGCGGGACATTTTCGTGCGCGTGGGGCGGACGCCGGTGGGGAAGGCGTGTGCGGGAATCGTGAATCTATCGGATCGGTCCCGCGTGTTGAAGTTACGCGGCAAACCGGCCATCGGGGCGTCACGCGACGTCATTTCCAATCAGCAGATTTCAGAACCGGATCAGCGCCTCGAGTTGGAGCCGTGGCAGGTGCGTTTGCTGTGGCCCACCGCGTGAAGCTCATCGCTCAGTAGGAACGCAGATTATTTTGCCTCTGGGCCGCAAAGGGGACTTGTCCTATCCCGGCTCGCCGGCAGCCCGCGCGGCGACTCACGCCTCGGACGCCTCCGCCGAACCGTATTCCATCTCGAACCGCTCGATAAACTCCCGGGTCCCGTCGGCGAGGGCCCAGATTCCCCGTGTGTCGAACTCGATGGCGGGTAGGGGAGCGACGGGCCGGTTGCGGTTCTCCTCGGCCCAAGCGTCATGGATTCGGCGCAATGCACCGTCTACGTCCCGGCGCTTGCTGGTCAAGACCAGCAGCCAGACGTTGGGGCGGGTGTGAAACACCAGATCGCTGCGACGGACATGTTGCTGGATGAACTGTTCGACCTCATCACGCGCCTCGCCATGAAGAGTCGCGGTCACGCGGGCGCTGACCAGCGCCGCAAACGCCGTGTCTTCGCGGAAGGCCGCGACGCGTTTCAGGCATCGCATGATCAGCCGGGCAGGCTCGGCCGTTGGAACCGTGAACGAGAACGTGCTTCCTTGCCCGACCCTGCTCTCCACGCCGATGTCGCCGAGGTTGAGGCGCACGAGCTCCTTGGCGACGTTCAACCCCAACCCCAAGGCGACCGTGCCGATCTGCGTGAAGCGCTCGAACAGGGCCTCCATGCCGTCGGGGTGGATTCCCGCCCCGTGGTCGGTCACCGCAAAAACCACTTGCGCCTCGGCGCGGTCGTGACTCGCGGACAACCGGACCTCGCCGTGGTCCTCGGAGAACTTGAAGGCGTTGACCGTCAGGTTGATGATGACGCGTCCGATCTTTTCAGGATCGCAATAGACCGCGGGGAGGTCGCGGGCGAGGTCGATGTCGAGCGTGGTCTTGCGTGCCGCCGCCTTGCGCTCCAGCGTGGTGCGGATGGGCTCGAGGATATCGGCGACTCGGCACACCGTGCGGCGTACGCCGAGCAGCCCCGCCTCCAACTTGTTGATGTCCGACATATCATCGACCAGGGCGCTCAGGTCGTCGACGCGGTTGAGCACGATGCCCAGGTACTCGCCTTGCTCGGCGTTGATCTCCCCGGCGAGTCCGTCCTGGAGGATGGAGGTGAACTCCTGGATGACGGTCAGCGGCGTACGGAACTGGTGGGAGACGTCGTCAATTAACTGGTGGGCGGTGTCGTACATCTCGGCGAGGTGCCGGCTGTTCTTCTCCAGCACCTCATGCTTGGTCTGCAACTCCTTGAGCAGACGCCTGCTCTGCTCCTCGAGTCGCCGCTGACGGTAGTGGGCGGTGCTGGTTTCGATGGAGTGGCGGAGTGTCTCGGGGGTCACCTCGGACTTGACCAGATAATCATCGGCGCCCGCCTGCAGCATGTTGGTCGCGACGTGCTCGTCACCCTGTCCGGTGAGACAAATGACGGGGCGCAAGTCGCCGGAGGCGCGGATGCTGCGGAGCAGGTCGAGGCCGGTGCCCGAGCCCAGGCGGTAATCCACGAAGGTGAGGTCCACGCCGACGCGGGAAAGGGCCGCCTCGGCCTCCACGACCGTGGGAACGTGCACGAAATCCAGGTCGATCCCCGGAATCTGCGCCAAGTTGCGGCGGAGAAGCTCCGCGTCCCCATGATCGTCGTCGACGGCCAGAATGGTCAACCGTTCCTCGGTCATCGTGCACCTCAACGAATGGACGGAAGGCTCACCAGCCCGCCGGTGCCCTCACGGGCCGGAAGCCCGTGCCACACAGGCTCGTGCCACACCGCTTCGTGCCACACAGCTGCACCCGAGCCTACGGCACGAGGCCGACCGGCGTCATGGCAGCGCGGGGGCGGAACTCCGACGGCAGGGTTAGGAAGACGCGGAGTTCGGCGAGCAGGGCGTCAAAGTCGAGCGGTTTGATGAGAAACTTAACCGCACCCATCCCGATCAACTCGCGTTCCAGGCTGTGGTCCGTTCGTCCGCCGCGCGTCCGCCCGGTCAGAATGACGACGGGCACATACCTTGTAAGGCTGTGGTTCTTCAGTCGACCGAGAACATAGTCGCCGCGTCCGCCGGGCATGTTGATATCCAGAATGATGGCGTCGGGTATTTCCTTCAGGGCCATCCAGTATCCCTGCATCCCATTGAGGGCCTGGACGACCTCCACGCCATAGGCGGCCAACTTGATCTTCAGCGCCCGCCCGATATCGGCATCGTCGTCGATCACGAGGACCTTCGGCGCCGCCGGCGTCGCTGCATCCCGAACGGACGGCGCCGAGCCACGACCCGCCTCGCCGTTGTCCGGGGCGATTTCCAACAGTTCGCAGATCCGCGGTCTGAGCCATTCCCAAACGTCACCGCATTTGAGGACGTAGTGCGCACCGAGCGCCTCGCAGCGGTGGATGGTATCCTCATCCGACCGGCCCGAAAGAATGATGACCGGGATCGGGGCGAGGTAGGCATTGGAGGCCAGGACGTTGCAGACGCTCAATCCGTCGCTCGCGGGCAGGTTGATATCGAGGAGGATCAAGTCCGGCGGGTGGCGGGCGATCGTGGTCATGGCGTCGGCGCCGTTGTCGACCGCGGTGACCTCCAGGCCGAGCTGCTCGCATCGGAGTCTGAGGGCGGCGACGAGAGCGGCGTCATCATCGACGATACATACACGTTTCTTATTCATGCTCATTCAACTCTCGCAACCTTCCCGGCGATTGAACTCTCAATGGCCGCGAGGAGCGTCTTGGCGTTATACGGTTTGTCCAGAAAATATCGGGCCCCCAACTCCAACGCATGTTTGCGGGCACTGGAACATGCGGAAAGAACAACGACCGGTGTGCTTCGGGTGGCGGAATGGGCGTGAATCTGGGCCAGCGCCGTCAGCCCGTCCATGGTCGGCAACTGGAGGTCCATCACGATCACGTCGGGTCGAGTTTCCAAGGCCCGCTCGTACCCTTGCTCCCCGTCGGCGGCCGTGATGACGTCATATCCGGCGGCGCCGAGCCGAACGGTGACCGCTTGGACGATCTCCGTGTCGTCATCGACGATGAGCACTCGCGGCGATTCACGCATCGGCCGCCTCCGTCGAACCGTACTCCATCTCGAACTGCTCGATAAACTCCTTGGTCCCATCGGCGAGGGCCCAGGTTCCCCGGGTGTCGAACTCGACGGCGGGTAGGGGAGCGGCGGGCCGGTTGCGGTTCTCCTCGGCCCAAGCGTCCTGGACGCGGCGCAATGCACTGTCCACATCCCGGCGGTTGCTGGCCAACACGAGCAGCCAGACGTTGGGGTACGTGGGAAACACCAGATCGCTGCGACGGATGTGTTGCTGGATGAACTGTTCGATGTCCTCACGCGCCTCACCGGAGAGGGGCGGCGTTACGCGGGCGCTGACCAGCGAAGCGAACGCCGCGTCTTCGCGGAACGCCCCGACGCGCTCCAGGTATCGCGTGATCAACCGGGGCGGCTCGGCCGTGGGAACCGTGAAGGAGAACGTGCTGCCCTGACCGACCTTGCTCCGAACGCCGATGTCTCCGAAGTTCAGGTGGACGAGTTCCTTGGCGATGTTCAACCCCAACCCGAAGCCTTTCACGGCGGTCCGCTCCACCGTGCCGATCTGGGTGAAGCGCTCGAACAGGGCCTCCACGCTGTCGGGGTGGATCCCCGCCCCGTGGTCCGTCACTGCGAAGATCACTTGCCCCAGGGCGGGATCGCGGCTCGCGGACAACCGGACCTCGCCCCCGTCCTCGGAGAACTTGAAGGCGTTGACCGTGAGGTTAATGATGACCCGTCCGATTTTCTCGGGATCGCAATAGACCTTCGGAAGATCGTCGGCGAGGGCGATGTCGAGCTTGGTCTTGTGTGCCGCCGCCTTTCGCTCCAGCGTGGTGCGGACGTGCTCGATGATATCGGCGACTCGGCACACCTTGCGGCGCACGCCGAGCAGTCCGGCCTCCAACTTGCTGATGTCCAGCATGTCGTCGACCAAGGCGCTCAGGTCGTCGACGCGGTTGAGCACGATGCCCAGGTACTCGCGTTGCTCGGCGCCGATATCCCCGGCGAGTCCGTCCTGGAGGATGGAGGTGAACTCCTTGATGACGGTCAGCGGGGTGCGGAACTCGTGGGAAACGTTGTCCACGAACTCATGGGCCGTTTCGTATATCTCCGCGAGGTGCCGGCCGTTCTTCTCCAACATCTCATTCTTGGCCTGCAACTCCTTGAGCAGATGCTTGTTCTGGTCTTCGAGCCGCCGCTGATGGTAGCGGGCCGTAGTGTTTTCGATGGAGCGGCGGAGGGTCTCGGGCGTCACGTCCGATTTGATGAGATAGTCATCGGCGCCGGCGCGGAGGGCGTCGGCGGCGACGTGCTCGTCGCCCTGGCCGGTCAGGCAAATGACGGGGCGAAGGTCGCCGGAGGCGCGAATGCTGCGAAGCAGTTCGAGGCCGGTGCCCGTGCCCAAGCGGTAATCCACGAAGGTGAGGTCCACGCCGACGCGGGAAAGGGCCGCCTCGGCCTCCACGACCGTGGGAGCGTGCACGAAATCCAGGTCGATCCCCGGAATCTGTGCCAAGTCGCGGCGAAGAATCTCCGCATCCCCGTGATCGTCATCCACAACCAGTACGGTCAACGGCTCAGCGCACATTCGACACCTCCCTTGGAGTCGGCAAGGTCACGAGTTCGAACCAGTAACTGCCCAGCTCGCGCACCGTCCGCATGAACGCCTCGACGCCCACCGGCTTGGTGATGAACGAGTTGCAACCCAGTTCGTAGCTGCGGATGATGTCCTCCTCCTGCTTGGACGTCGTCAGCACCACCACCGGCAAGCTGCGCAGCCCTTCGTCCTTCCGAATCTGCTGCAAGACCTGCCGCCCATCGAGCTTGGGCATGTTAAGGTCCAGCAGGAGGAGATCGGGCCGGGGCGCCGCCGCGGGTTTGTCGTAGTCGCCGCGACGGAGGAGGAAGTCCATGGTCTCCTCGCCGTCGGAGACGACATACAGGGTCGTGCGGAGGACGTCTTCCTGCAGCGCCCGCCGCGTCAACTCCTGGTCGCCGGGATCATCCTCGGCGAGGAGGACGACGGCGCGCTTGGTGTTTCGCTCAACCATGTCAGGCTCTCCGTTTCGCAATTGAGAGTGAACTTGAAGTGCGTTCCGCGTCCCGGCTCGGACTCCACCCAAATCCGCCCGCCGTGACGCTCGACCGCCTTTCGACAAATGGACAGACCGATCCCCGTACCCTCATACTCGTTGCGCCCATGCAAGCGAATGAAGGGGGCGAAAATCTGCTCGTGATATTCCGGTTTGATCCCGATCCCGTTGTCGCGCACGCCGAGGAGCCACTGACCCTGCTGACGCTCGCAGGTCAGGTGTATCTCCGGCTTGCGGCCCGGTTCGGCGAACTTGAGGGCGTTGCCGAGGAGATTCTGATACATCTGGGTGAGCAGGGTAGGGTCGCCCAACACGTCCGGCAGCGCATCGCGGGTGATTTCGGCCCCGCTCTTTTGAATCTGAACGTCCAGGGCGCACAGCGCTTGATCCGCGCACTCGGCCAGGGAGACCCGTTCTCGCCTCAGTGCCGCCCGCCCCGCGCGGGAAAGGGCGAGCAGGTCCTGCACGAGAGTCCGCATTCGCTTGGCCGCTTCGGTGATGAAACCGAGGTCCTTCCCGGCGGCCTCGGTGAGCGCTCCACCGAGGTCCTTGGACAGGAGCTCGCCGAAGGCGGTGATCTTCCGCAGCGGCTCCTGAAGGTCGTGGCTCGCGACGTACGTGAACTCATCGAGCTCCATGTTCTTGCGGCGAAGCTCCTCGTTCGCGATGCGGAGGGACTCGTTGGAGAAGGCCAACGCGGCGGCTGATTCGCGTAAACTCTCCTCGGCGCGTTTTCGCTCGCTGATGTCCACGATGGCGCTGATGGCGAAGAGTCCCTCTTCGTTGGTTTCGACGGGGCTCATGGCGATTTCGACGGGGAATTCGGTGCCATCCTTGCAGACGCCGTGAGGTTCGCGTTCGGCGCCCATGGGCCGAGCTTGGGGGTCGGCGAAGAAACCGTCTCGGCATTGCGGAAAGCCGGCGCGGGGGCCCTGGGGGATGAGCATTTCCACAGGCCGGCCGAGCATCTCCTCGCGGGCGTAGCCGAACAACTTCTCCGTCTGTGCGTTCACCAACACTATGCGCCCCTGGGGGTCGACCGAGATCGTCGCGGTGGGCGAGGATTCAACGGTTCTTCGACATCGCTCGTCGGCGAGTTGCCGCTCGTCGGCGGCGATGTTCAGCGAGCGGGCGTTCCAACAAATGATGCCGGAGAAGATCATCATGGTGGCGACGGCGACGAGGGCGACGCCGAGTTGGGTGTCGAGGTATCCCGCCCGCTGTCCGTCAAAACGCACCGCCCCGAGAGCGAAGGGCACGATCAGAACAGCGGGCAGGATCCGTCGGGCCATCACTCCGCCGGCGCGTTCGCTGGTGATGACGCCCATCAGCCCCTCGTCCGGTCGGCCCATCAGAACGGCGGCGGCGAGCACCAAGAAAAGCAGCGCCGCGTACAGCGCCATGGTCGTGCCCGGTCCGATTTCGAGCATCCAAGGCACGTCGTAGATGTAGCCCGCCACGACCAACACGGCCACGTAGCCGGCGGTGATCGGGAAGACCTGCGCCCATCGCCAAGCACGCTTGCCGACAAAGTGCATCGCCAGGATCGTCGCCCCGAGGAGGGTGAAGTTAACGGCCGTCGGGCTGGGCATCCGCCCCGGATACATCGGCGCCATGAAATCCTGGACGGTTGAAGAGAAAAACAGGCGATCGATCCCCAAATCGCATTTCAACGTGTATTCGAGAAGCGTCAGAATCGCGATCAGGGTCGCGACGCCGGCGCACGCGATCGACGCTACGCGCCGTCGCCGGTCCACCGCACCCCTCGCGGACAAAACGAGAGCTGTCCCAAGAAGAACGAAGCTGACGGCGGTGTTGAACACCATGGAGACCCAATGGGTGCTGAGACTCCTTAGGAACCGGATGTCGGCGATCCATCCGACGATGACCAGCAGAGCCACGAGGACGGTGATGGCTCCCCCCGCTCGTGCCAGCATCCGCAACGACTCACGCCGCCGTGGGTCGGAACCGACGCCCGCAGCGCGGAGCACGGCGGGATCGCTCAGTCCCAAACCCACAGCCGGAGCCGCGCCTGCGGCGAGACCCGCTTCCCTCGCGTCCGTTCGCTCACCGCCGCCGGACTCCAACGATGCGTTGAAACTGCCCATGACGCCTCGCAACCTGCCCGGACCAAAACCATACCGCCGCTAAGAGAACAAACCGACGCACTTTGCAACGAGGGCGTCCCGATTCGCCTCGCTACGCACGATATAGCGTGCAATATGCGACGGCCCGCGGGAAACCCCTCTGACCTATCGCCTGAACCCGGACGACGGTTTACAACCCTCCGCGGCGCATTCGCATAGGGAATCGGAGTAGTGCCATGCTGCGGCACACTGACGGGTCGTATCGTAGGCTACTCCCGACGGAGCGTGTCGTGGATGTTCAACCGGCGCGCCATAGGGGAAAGGATTAGCTTCCCGAACGAGCGGGAAAGGGGGGGACGATGAACCCGTCGATTCTGATCGTGGATGATGATGCCGACGCGCGTGAGGCGTTGCGCTTGCGGCTGTCCCACGCGGGTTTCGAGGCCGTAACCGCAGGCGGCGGACAGGAAGCCATCGAACGCTATGGGGAGATCAAGCCGCGGATCGTCTTCCTCGACGCCTCCATGCCCGACGTCAGCGGCTTCGAAGTCAGCCGCTACATCAAGGACCAAGACGCCGACCCGCCGGCGACCATCGTGTTCGTCTCCGGGGCGTCGTCTCCGACCCTTGACTACGTCAAGCGCTGCGCCAAAGTCAGCGGCGGCGATCACTTCATCACTAAACCCTACGACGCGGCGGTCCTGGTGGATTTGGTTCGACGCATCGACGACGCTGCGGCCGTCATGGGATGAGGTGGGGGGAATGAAGAAACCGACGATCCTCATTGCCGACGACGACCGCAGCGTCCGTGCGGCGTTGCGCAAACGCTTGACGGCCAACGGCTACCGCGTGCTCGAAACTTCGGACGGGCTCGGCGTAATCGCACAATGCCTGAAAGAGCCGGTCGACGCGATCCTGTTAGATCACGAAATGCCCAACGGCGACGGGCGGTCGATCGCCCCGCTGATCCGTAAGGAATGCGACGTGCCCATCGTGTTCGTGTCCGGGCATCCGCGGGAAGAGTTTCGCACCACGGTCATGCGCCTGCCGGATGTGTACTTTCTGCCCAAGCCGTTCGACGCGGCGAAACTTCTGGACCTGTTGGCCTCCGTCATTCACTTGCGGAGACCGGCGCCACCCGCCGTTTCGGGGAGACCGACGCCGTGACACGAATCCTGATCGTGGATGACGATCGGACGATGGTCCTCGCGCTCTCCGTCCGTCTCCGCAAGACGGGCCTGGAGGTGTTGACCTGCCACAACGCCCACGAGGCGCCGCAGATCGTCCTTCGCGAACGCCCGGACGCCATCCTCCTGGACATCGACATGCCCCACTTCACCGGCCTGGAAGTCCACGAGTGCCTGCGCCTCGCCGAGCGAAGTCGCCGCATCCCCGTGATCTATGTGAGCGGCTCCATCAGTCCGAGTGATCGCCAGGTCGCCCTGCGGCAGGGCGCTAAGGCGTTCCTGGTCAAGCCCTTTGAGACCCAAGCGTTGCTCGACACGATCCACGCCGTCCTCAACGAACACGGCGACGAACAGCCCTCGTGACCGAACGAACGGTTTCGTAAACGCAGAAAGACTCAAACGCAGAAACGCAAAAAGGAACAACCCTTTTCTGTTTTCTGCGTTTCTGCGTTTCCGCGTTTCTGTCGCCCTACGATCCATGCTACACTTCCGCCGGTGGTCCGGTTCGGCTCGGACCGGGATCGGAGTGTGCAACGATGGTGTTCAAGACGGCCCGGCGCGTGGTGGTTGCGGTGATCGGTGGGACCGTCGCGCTGATCGGCGTGGCCATGATCGTCTTGCCCGGACCGGCCGTGGTCGTCATTCCCCTGGGGCTGGCCATCCTCGCCACGGAGTTCGCCTGGGCGAAGCGGCTCCTCAAGCGACTGAAGCAGCAAGCCGCGTCCATGTTCCCCGGAAAACGAACGCCCGGCGCGACCCAAGCGCCGGTGCCCGATCGCAGCGGCTGACGCGATTCATTGACGATGCCGCGCGTCGCCTCTACGATCGTTTTCGGGGCACAACCGAGAAGGGGATTCCGTGAAACCGCCCACGATCCAGGGGTGTCGCGGAAACTACGAGGACCGTCGGATACTGCACACGATCCGTCACCGCGGGCTGCTAGGCGATCACGTCGAGCAGGCGGTCCACGGTGCCGGTGATGCGTTCCGGCGTCTCGTAGGTGCGGTGTTGGATCTCGGCCTGGATGGCGCGCAATCGGGCTTGGCGCAAACTCGACTGATCCACAACCCGCCGCAGCGCGTCGCTGAAGCGCGGGACCGCGACGCCGCCCTGAGCGTCAGGGTCGGGGCCGGGCCTGGAACCCGGGAAGCCGGGCATGGGTCGATTGCTGGGAAGCGGCGGAGAAAACCCGCCAACACTGAGAATCTCGCTCATCTCGCCACGTCCTTGAGCGATGTCGTCCCGCGTTTCGCGAGCGACCCGTGACCTTCAACCCGACCTACGGACACATCGCGGCAGCACTGCCGCACCGATGGCGCAGATCGCTACATGCAGCGGAGCCTCCGCTACCTCGCTCACGCATTCCTCCGTGAATGAACGGTGAGAGACCGGGCGTGCCAGCGTTGCGAGGAGCCGATCCATCGGTCTGCCCCGGATCCCGGCAGGCGCGCCGGGATCGTTTGTAGTATCGTCCGTGCTGATTTTCGCCCTTGAAAGAAAATGGTCGAGGCGTGCGATTCCGCGCCGCGAATCCACAACATCTTGCAAGCGGAGGACGTCGCCCTCACCACATGTCGCGGGCCAACCTCTCCGCGTCGCCGCGCCGGACGGTCCTCCGTCCGTGCCCGGAACGAGGGCCTGTCTGGCGCGGTTCACAGCCTCCATATAAAGTAGCTTTTTACCTACACCGTCGGCGTTCCTGGCGCATACTCTCCATAACACCGCGCGGCACTGCGGTCCGGGGGGTGCGGCATCCCTCGATACCTCGATCAGCGCGCCGATGCCTTGATCTTATCGTCGCGAACGTCCCACCCCGACCCGCAGGTTGACGTGTGACAAACTACGAAACGGCTGTCGCTGTCGCCGTGAGGCGCTTCTCGAACCGCTGCAGCCCGAGGACCGCGGCGCCGAACGCCACGACATGGGCGGGGTGAGCGAGCTCACCGGATCCCCGTTCAGACCCACGTCTTCCGGAAACAGCCGCCAACCGATCATGAGGTCGTCGTCCTTGACCGTGCAACCCGCCGACTCGATGACCCCCAGCAACCCGATGGGAGGCTGCCCGCAGAAGGGCCCCTCGATCACCACTTTGGCTCCGTCTCGGGCCCGCACCTTCCGCATGGAAACTTGTTCGAGGAACTGTTCGAGCAGGGGAATGAAGTCCTCCGGCATCATACGCGTGCCGGCCTGGACGATGGCGTAGAGATCGGAAGCCGCGACCGCCCCGGCGTGTTACGTGTCACCAGGCTCGCCAGATTGCGGACAACGTCACAAATCGAACTGAAGACCGCACCGGTAAACTCGTTCATGTCTCCACGAAGGAACAACTCCAGGGTGCTCTTGGCGACCGAGCAAATGAAGGACTGGAATCAGCATTCGGCGTGGGAAAGTTCCACTTTTCCACCGGCCCCGAAAAGACCTACGGGCATCAACCCCGCGGCGTAAATGATTTCCACGGGAGCGTAGACGGGGAATACGGCGAACCCGCCGATGTCGGGGTGTCGCTCCCGCGCCTGGCAGCCTGTTGAAAAGGGTGTGGCACGGGCTTCCAGCCCGTGTTTTCACCGGCAAGATGCCGGTGCCACACAAGCACTTTGGACTTTCTCAACGGGCTGCTGGGCGAGGGCCTGAGCCGGCAGGAGATCCAGGAGGTCACGAGACTGCTGTACGATTTCCTCGATCGTCATGTCGCTCCTCCGCCGCTTGACCCACTCGACCGCCGCGGCTCGGCCTCGTCGGCCTCGCACAAACCGTTCTCGCTCGGGTACTGCCACCCCGGCAGATGCACGTTCGTACAACGATAGTCCATCGGCGGCGCTTTGGCTCGGCGATCGAGCAAGGCCAGCAGTCCCGTACGGATAAACGGATTTTTTCGGGGATTGAAGACTTCTCCGGTTTCCCGGGCGAGGGCCTCGTCGTCGGCGCCGCGAGCGAGTTCCAGCTTGAACAAGGCCCGCGAATACGGTGCGTCCTTGGCCATACTCCGCGCGCGGTCGTAGCCGCGGCGAAGCGCTTCCCATTCGTCATCAAAGACGCAGTTGCACAGCCCCACCTGATACGCGCGGTCGGCCGTCAAACCCTGATCGAACAATTCGAAGATCACGGAATCCCCGAGTCCCAGCCGCTTCAGTTCTCCCGCCGCGGCAAAGCCCGGCAGAATCGCGTAATCCAGTTCCGGCTGGTTGTATGTACTCTTTTGTTGCCACTGGGACACTCGTTCGACGGAATCAAACACGGGACCGTATGCGCGCACGTCATATCGTAAATCGAGGAAATACGTGAACTCCGCGCCGCCTCCCCATTTCTCGCCGAAAACGCCGAGGGATGCGACGGGGCTAGTCTGAATCAGACGGAAGAGACTGACGGCATTGCGTGTCGTCGCCGCCGCCTCCTCTTCGCTCAAGGGGACGTAGCCCTTCTCGCGCTCAAACCACCCTCGATTGAACTCCCGTGCATCGGCTCCAAGCATCCGCATTCCCACGCCCGCCGCCGAGAAAAGAACCGCCCCACAGCGCCCTTCCCGATGAAGCGCGAATATGCGATTGACTGCGTGAGTGAGCTGATCGATATTCGGGCGGGTCCAAACGTTACCCCGCAGCGGATTGTTGAAGACGACACTCGCCACACGATCACGGGACGACGGCTCGCAGAACTTCAGGTCCTGGTAGCAGGCGCGGTACTCACCCGTCTGAATGTCCCACTCCGCCACCGGCGTGCGATAGTGCTTTCCATATCCCAGAAGGCGAGTGACGTTGCGTTGCTTCAGTTCATGCAGAAGGGACGGCTTACCCTTTCGCGGGCCGCGGTCACCATCCAGATCGAGCACGTCAAGCAGATGCGGGTCTTCGCTGTTTTCATCCTGTGCCCGGCGCACCAACTCGATCAACCCGTCGATGGTGAGATGGGCCATCAGGGCGTCCAGCGCCTCAATCAAACCGACTTTGTAGCGCAGTCCCGCACGGGTAGAGATATTGATCTGCCCAGGGTCGGCAATGCGGTCCTGAATCAGATCGAGTGCATAGAGGAAAATAGGCAACACGTAGCGGCGAAAAGCCCGCCCGCCCGCATCCGCGGCACAGGCGACGTGCACAATCGACTCCGCGCTCTTGATCTTCCCCTCTCGCCGATCGCATTCCGCGGCCTCATAGAGAGCCCCGAAGTCCTTACGGGAGATTTCACCGATCGGCGCATACTCCCCGGTTTGGGGATCGAGGACCGCCTTCGGGGCGGAGCCGGCGTCGCCCCATTCATAGAAACCGCGCCGAGAGGAAGAACTGACGCCGGTCCGTCCGTCGCTCTCCAACTTGGCGATCCAGTCCGGGTAATTCCGGCCGCCGCGCGTGTAGAGATTTCGCAGTCGATCGTCGGGCGGCAATGCCTCTCCGAAATGCCGTGCCGACTCCGTATAGGCCATGTGCCCGGTCTGATCGAGAACGGTAAAGGGGTTGGCCGTGAACAGTTCCCAGATTCCGCCCAGTTGGACGAGGTCGCGCGACGACCGGACGTCCCACGAAATCATCGCGGCCATAGCCTGAAAAATCGGGTCCGTGATATAGCCGTGATGATCGGCATTCAACGCAATGACCGTCTTCTCCAGGATCTGATCCGCGAACACTACGCCCAACGCGAACGTCTCCTGGGAAGCATATTTCCCTCTCATCACATCAATGAGCCGGTTGGCGTCGAAGGGGAAATAGCCATGGACCGCGAGGAGCTTCTCGCGGAACACTTCCGAACGGAAAAGCTCGGCCAATTCTTCCGTCGTGTGCGAGGAGGTGTTGGAGAAAACGGCCGACAGCCGCTCGGGATCGACGAGCCGTTCAATGGCTTCAAAGATCTTCGCCTTGATCTCGCGGCGCTCCGTCGCGACTTCCCAGATCAACTCGGCCCGGCGCAGTTCCTCGTAGGCCTGAGTGTAGGTGATCCGCGATTCCAGCGTCCGTACATCCTCTTCCCGCAGTCGTTGCTCCTCCAAACGTTGGCGCCACGTTGCACAGAACTTGCTTTTGGCTCGTTCCAGTGCAGCCGCTTGCACGTCGAGGAGAATCACATGATAATCCGTCTTATTCAGCAAGTCGGCGGCAATTCCTTGTCCCATGGTTCCCGCGCCGACCACCGCGACACACCGGAGTTCGTTAACTCGCCGAACCGCCGACTCGATCGTTTTGTCCCCGAAGGCAAAGGCACGTTTCATCGCTGAATGTCCCTCACTGAGCGTTCTTTAGGGTTTTTCGGCGTCACGCAGGACGAGGGCTACACCCTGTCCGCCGCCGATGCACACCGCGACGCACCCATAGCGTGTTTCTCGTCGCTGCATCTCATACATCAGGTCGACGACCAGCCGAGCGCCGATCGCCGCGTCGATCTTCGCCCGATCAATGCCGCTACGGCGAAGGGCCTCCTCGCAAGCGAGCACGGCCAAGTCCTCCGCCGAAAACCCGCTCAGCGTTCCACACTTCACGCCGACCGCCGAACGGGCCGCGCCAGACACGACGATACGCGGATAATCGTTCCGCCCCATGCCTTTACGCCCTCTGCATTACCGGCTGCTGCACGACGACCACTTCATCCGACGGGTTCACCGAGAAGAGGTCTTCGATCTTGTGTCTGAAATTGGTGAGCGCCGCCTTGCGGACCAGCTTCCCCGAAGCGGTCAACTCGCCATTGGTCAGCGACGGGTCCCGATCCGCGAGCACCGCACGACGGACCCGTTGATATTTCACCTCGATCATCGGGTTGACCCGTTCCACCTCCGATGCGAACAAATCTCGAATCGCGGGGTGTTGTGGGGAGACGCTTGCGGGAAGACCTTGCTCTTCGCCCCACTCGCGCAGACGAGAGAAGTCCGGATAGATCAGAGCGCCGACGAAATCCTTTCCGCTGCCCACCGCCAGCGCCAGCCGGATGTACGGCGACTCATTGACCAGAATGTTCTCGATCCGCTGGGGATGGACCTTCTCGCCCGTCGTGAGTTTGAACGCCCCGTCCTTACGCCCCAGAATGCGAAGTCCGTCGCCGGTGAACTCACCCAGGTCGCCGCTGTGAAACCAGCCCTCTTCGTCGATGACCTGTGCCGTCGGTTCCTCGTCGTCCAGATACCCGCCCATGACGTTGGGCCCTTTGACCAGAATCTCTTGATCGCTGTTGATGCGGACTTTCACTCCCGGAATGGGGAAACCCACGATCCCGCTTCGCCATGCGGCGTCCTTGGTTGTCAACGTGCAGGCCGGCGAGGTCTCGGTCAGCCCCCATCCTTCGAGCATCGGGATACCGTGCTTGCGGTATGCGGCCTCGACCTGCGCCGGCAGCGGTGCGCCCGCCGTGAATACGAAACGCAGCCGGCCGTTGAACACCAAGTCCGCGGCCTCCGCATCCGCGCGGCATCGTGTGACCAGTTCGTCGTGAACCCGCGGCACACTGAAGAACAGCGTCGGATTGAATGCCCGCCAGTTATCGAGCATCCGGTCGATGTCCCGGCCCCGCGAGTCGTCCAGACACAGTTCGCACCCGTGATAGAGCGTCATGAACCGTTCGAGCAGTCCGCCGAAACTGTGGTGCCACGGCAGATAGCTCAGCAGGGCATCGCGCTCGTTCACATCCCAGATGAGGGCCAGGGCCTTTTGCTGGGAAAGCAGGTTTCGGTGACAGAGTTTCACGCCCTTGGGCGAGCCCGTCGTACCGGAGGTGTACATTACCATGCACAGATCGTCGGGCTGGACCTCGGCGATCCGTTCGTCCAACTGTTGTTGGGAGGCGCCTCCCGGCGCGGTCAAGCCCGCGAAGTCGATCGCCCCCCATTCCTCACACGCGGCGTCGAAGTCCATGCAGTAGAACCGCTTCACCCATGAATACCGGTCGCGCTCGATCTTTTCGAGCTGGTGCATTCCTGAGACCACGATGAAACGCGGGCGAGCGTGACCGATCAAATAGGCCGCTTGGTTGGCCGGATAGCCCGCGAAAATCGGCACGGTCACCGCCCGGATGCACATGACCGCCAGTTCGAACATGTACATCTCCGGCCGGTTCTCGGAGAGCATCAGGATGCGGTCACCGGGGCGAATCCCGGCGTCGAGCAGATGTCGGGCGATCTGCAACGTGGTTCGGGCGAACTGCTCGAAACTCATCGTACACTTGCGATCGCCTTGCCGGTATCGCAGATAGGCCCGTTCACCCCAGCGCCGGGCGCGATCGTTCAGGACGACCCCAAACGACGGCTCAACCTCCCCCAGCGGCAGCGGGTGGGTATATTCCTCCGCGACGCGCCGAATGCCGAAACGCTCGTCCAGTCCCTTGGAGGTCGTCTGGCAGTACGCCAGGCACGAGTCGCGCAGCAGCTCTCGCGTCAGCGTGAAGCGCTCATCCGGCGGCATCATCGAGAAGTCGTCGCCCCAGTCGTCGACCCCCGCGCGGCGGCGAACCAGATGCGAGGCGACGAAGTACACGATGTTGGTGGCCAGTTCCTTAATGTGCGAGCATCCCACCCGTCCGCCCACCCGTCGGCTGATCTCGCTGAGCACGCCGCGCTCGATCCGCAGACCGACCAGACGCTCGGCCACGGACTGCACCTCGCGGCATACCGGGAAAGGGACCCGGATCATGTCCAGTCTGCTCCGCGTGATCTGCTCGTCGGGCAGGTGGATGTTGACCTCCAGCTTGATGAGGTGGTCGTTGTCGAGCATGGTGCCGACGACCACGGCACCCTCCGGACCGGCGTCGAACAACTCCACGCTGATGTTGCGTTGTGCGGCCAGTTTCATGGTTTGTGCTCCCGTGGATCCACCTTGCGGCGACCGATCGCGAAAACGAATGGCCCGCGCCATCGAGGCTTGAACCTCGCGTCGCAGCCTCCGAAAGAGCGCCTCCTCTTCCTTCAACCCGGCCTTCGCGGCGTAGCGGGCGAGCGGCGTGAGGATCCATTCTTCATTGGAAAACAGCTTGACGTCCTTGAACCCCTGGGCGAGCGCGTCGCGGAACTGCTTGAGCGAGCTGGTGACGTGACCGGCGTGGGCAAGGATGGTGTCGCGGTGCTTCGCCCAGACACTCTCAAAGAGTGCGTCGCTGGGATACGCACCCGCGGCCTTGCCCACGTCAAACACCGCCCGCGCGACCTGGTGGACGAACTCCGTCTTGGACTCATCCTTGCACAGATCCCCCATCCGCAAGTCGATGAGTTCGCCATCGGGTTTGACGGTGTGGATCAGACCGCCGACGTTGATCACGATCGAGATCATCGCCTTGTCGAACTCGATCCGCGTCGCCGGCACCCCGCGGGCATGCGTGAAGGGGTAGCCGTGCGCCGACAGAATGCTCTCGATCCGCTCCCGTTCCCGGTCGCCGCCGCCGGCGAACACGATGGAGCCTTTTCGCTCCAGTAGGTAGACCGTCTCCGCCCCGTAGCCGCGCCGGTCGCCCGCCTGAAGCGAAATCCCCCGCACCACGCGATCCATCAAGGCCTCAACCACCGGCGGCGTCACCCCCGGCAGACGTTCCATCAGCAGCGAGGCGTGAAGCTGCTCATCGAAGATACGCAGCGCCTCCTCAAAGAGAACGCCGTTCGGGGGCAGAAGCAGGATCGGCACGTTGCCGCGTACGTCGTCCGCGCTACGCAGCCGCCCTCGCTCGGCCAGACTTTCCAGGAATCGAACCACCTCCGCGGTGAAGTCGCCAAGCTGATCGGGGTTGCAACACACCAGAAGCAATTCGGGCATCTGCTCCCGTGCGTCGGCCTCCAAGAGATTGGCGGCGATCTTGCCCCGTAGCGGCACCATCCGCAGCGCGTCGCCGTCCACCAGCTTCAGCGCCCCGGCCTCCTTGAGTAGACCGGTGATCCCGTCGCCGCTGCGCCCGATGAATCGCTCCGCCCCGGCATGGACGAAAAACGCTACGCCCAACGCGCCGGGTGGATGAACGCCGAGTTCGCCGCTTCGCAACGCCATCAGTCAGACTCCGGCCCCGCGGCGACCGCCGTCTCGCGCGCCTTCGACACCGACGGGGGCCGCGACCGCTGCTCCGTTGTCGCCTCGTCGCGACCGCCACCGCCACAGTACAATCCCTCGCCCACCGGGGCGTCTGCGAGCCGCAATTGACGCTCGACAAATCGACAATCGGCAATTGGCAATCACTCAATCTCTAGGGAATAACAATCGACCTCAATGACACTCCCTCTTTCATCACATCGAATGCTTTCGCCAGTTGTTCCAGCGGGAATCGATGTGTCACCTGCCGCTTGATGTCGATCTTCCCTTGTTCGACCATGCGGATCAGCGGTGCATAATCCAATGGCCGGCAGCCCAACGATCCGACGATCTCGATTTCTTTGAACATGATCTTGCCGGCCACAAGGGAAACGGCTTCGTGGGTGTATCCGACGACGCAAAGCCGTCCACCCACGCGCACGCATTCGAACGCCTCCTCGATCGTCTTCGGGTTCCCGATCACTTCCATGGCGATGTCGGCCCCGCCGCCGGTCAGCTTCTTGACCTCTTTGCTCACGCGTTCGACTTTGGACGCATTGATGACCTTGGCCGCACCGAATTCGCTCGCCCAAGCGAGCTTGCGATCGTTGATGTCCACGGCAATGACGTACCCGCCCGCCGCCGCCGCAAGCTGAACCGCATTGATTCCCACCCCTCCACAGCCGAAGATCACCACACTGTCGCCGGGCTGTACCCGCGCTCGATTCTTCACTGCGTGATAGGGCGTGGATGTGGCGTCGGCGATGATCGACGCCTCCTCCAGCGGCAGGGATGCGGGCAGTTCCAACAGGTCCTTTGCGGGAACGGCCACATACTCCGCATACGCACCGTCAATGTGGTTGCCAAGCATGGTCATGTTCGCGCAAATATTCTCCCGCCCCATCCGGCAGTACGCGCATTTCCCGCACGTAAGCACAGCCGGAATCAGCACCCGCTGCCCCTC
>Ga0315274_10000855_pt1 | contig 47362 bp, 35 predicted proteins | sample YL17G02_20_MG_FD_203700 | JGI IMG/M metagenome (GOLD analysis project Ga0315274, IMG submission 203700) | Sediment microbial communities from Yellowstone Lake, YNP, Wyoming, USA - YL17G02_20 | ecosystem: Environmental > Aquatic > Freshwater > Lake > Sediment | place: USA: Wyoming | collected... | reverse complement strand
TTTTCTATATTAGACTATCGAGATTTCAAAAAGGGTTAATGAATTAGTACTCCAAGATAAATATTTTGACTATTTCCAGAAATATTGCTTCACTGCTTTTAATATTTTTGCACAGCCTCCTAGCCCCTAATAGGTCGTCAATAGTGTATTTATGCTCTAAAATCAGTGAGTTACATGATTTAAGGTTTTATTGGCTTATTATCGAAAGAATATCGGAGAAATGGTCAATAATGTAGGTGGGACTTAAGGACTTTAGATATTCCGCCGACCTAAAGCCATAAGTCACCGCGCAAGTATCTACTTTAGCCGCCTGACCACATAAAATATCCTGTTCAGAATCGCCAACATAAAGTGCCTGATTGGGCGGGCAGTCCAAAGCCTTGAGTGTATCTAAGACTGGTTGTGGGTCAGGTTTGTGTTGTCTACCCTCAAGCCAGCCTCGAACATATTGAAAATAGGGCATTAGCCCAAAAGCCGAAACTGCCATATCGGCTTGGATTTGATGTTTAGTTGTTATTACTGCCATTCGGATTTTATTGGCGCGCAATTCCTCCAATGTTTCAATCACTCCCGGAAAGATTTTCGTATGGTCTTGAAAATGCTTTTCGTAATAGGACCGATAGGTCTTTTCAAATAAAATAATCTGTTCCTTGGAGAAAGCGTAACCAAGATTCTGGGTTATGGTTGATAAAGGTTTCCCAACTTGAGCGATGATTTCGTCACCACTCGGTGGTTCTCTTGAATCTAAACTTCTTAACGCATACTGGACTGCTTGGGTCAAATCCTGGCGAGAATCAAGTAAAGTACCGTCTAAATCAAAGAGCAGGGCTTTATAAGATTTAATTTGTGGTTATCTCCTTCTCCCGTGTATTATAGCATAGCTTAAGTAGATAAACGGTGCATCAATAAAACCGATGATGCATTTGGTGACGATTTGTCCGACAATCAATTGCCAGACTGGTGCCACGCCATAGAATGCTAAAAAGATAAAGATAAAGCTGTCGATGGCTAAACTTGGCACATCGCTCAAAACATTTCTTAGCCAGAGGTGTTTTTCTTTGGTTAGCTTACGAATCCAGGAAAAGAGAAAAGCATCGATGTTTTGGCTGATGAAAAATGCAATCCAACTTGCCCCCACAATTCTTGGTACTAATGTCATCAAATCATGCCACGCTTCATAACCTTTCCAAAAATGAGCTGGAGTCGCTAGAGTCGCCATCAAAATAAAAAGTGTCATAAAAATCTGGGTGATAAAAGCGATAGTAATCATTCGGCGGGTTACCCTTGAACCAAAGGCTTCATTGACAATATCAATGAGCTGAAAAGTGAAAGGAAAAATTAGAACGGCAGCTGGCGCCGATACTTGGAAAAGACCAAAATTAAACAGTACAATCTTAGCCGCTAAGATTTGCGCCATCGCCATATAAATGACATATAAGGCAGTGGCTAAATCGGATAAACCATGTTGCCTAATATACCAGGCGCTGGCAATACTGGCGAACGCAACCGTTACTAACCAAATAATGAAAACTAAAAGCATTTCGCCCCCTTTAAATTATTTCAAAGCCAGCCTAATTTATCCGTCATTGAGAGCGTTAAAATCGGACTCCGGCAATGAGCAATATTACTTAGGATGGTTGACTTCGGGTTTTTTGGGCATCTTAGCTCGAGCTTCTCTTCTTTTCTTTTTCATGTAGAATTGAAAGCGTCGGCGCTTTTGTTTACTTTTGCTTTTTGCCAATTATCCTCCTTTATTAGTTTTACTCAATTACTTTATAGACAATATCATCAGGACGGACGTGCGTCGAGACTTTGATTCCAATTGATTGTCCCTTTTCCGCTTTCTGGATAATCTGGTGCTCAATCTGCATCGACTCCACTTTTTGGGTTAAATCCGAGGTATGACCTTTGATATGAATCGTATCGCCGACGGCTAATGATTCGTCGGTGATTTCAATAATCGCCACACTGATTTTACCAAAGAAGTGAGTTACTTTACCGATTTGCTTTTCGGTCATCTTTGCCTCCTCTTTGTTTCAACATCGAATAACACTGAAAATACTGAAATCTTCGGAACTAAATCTTTTCAGTGTTTTTCGGCAATTTCGGTGATATTCAGTATTTAATAACATTATGGATAAACCTTTTCCAATAGTCGGGGAAATGGGATCGTTTCCCGGATGTGGTGGATATGACAAATCCAAGCAACGGTGCGCTCGATTCCCAGACCAAAACCGGAATGGGGGAAACTGCCGTAGCGTCTTAAATCCAAATACCATTCAAAGGCTTGTTTAGGCAGTTTATTTTCTTCAATCCGTTTTTCCAATTTTACTAAATCATCTTCCCTTTGTCCACCACCGATAATTTCGCCGTAACCTTCGGGTGCAATCAAATCAACCCCCAAAGCCAATTTATCATTGGCGGGGTCGCGTTTCATATAAAAAGCTTTGCACTGAGCCGGAAAACGATGGATGAATACCGGTTTATCAAACGCTTCGGATAGAGCCGTTTCTTCATCGCCACCAAAATCATCACCCCATTCAATTTTTTTGCCTTTTTTGCTCAGGATTTCCAGTGCTTCGTCATAGGTGATTCGGGGAAAAGGTTTTTTCACCTTTTCCAATTTTGTGATATCCCGTTCGATTGCTTTTAAGTCCTCGCTGCGTTTATTGAGAACCCGGTCAATGACATAACAAATCATATCTTCAGCCAATGCTATATCGCCGTCCAAATCCAAAAAAGCGACTTCGGGCTCCAACATCCAGAATTCGGTTAAGTGCCGACGAGTCTTTGATTTTTCCGCGCGAAAGGTTGGACCAAAGCAATAGACTTTACCAAAAGCCGCCGCCGCTGGTTCGTTATAGAGCTGACCGGATTGGGTCAGGTAAGCCTTGTCGCCGAAATAGTCAACTTCAAATAGGGTAGTGGTGCCTTCACAAGCGGCGGGCGTGAAGATAGGAGCATCAACTAAGATAAAACCCCGGTCGTCAAAGAAATCCCGACAGGCTTTGATTATCTCAGAACGAATCCGTAATATTGCATGCTGCCGGCGCGACCGCAGCCAGAGATGCCGATATTCCATCAGGAATTCGACACCATGTTCTTTGGGTGTAATTGGATAATCTTTAGCTTCTTGTATCAGTTTTAAATCTTTGGCGATTAACTCGTAACCACCGGGCGAACGTTTATCTTCCCGTACCGTTCCGGTTACTTCTAAGGAAGATTCTTGAGTTATTCGGTCGGCTAACTCAAAAGAATCTTTTGATACATCTTTTTCCGAAAAGACGGTTTGTAGAAAACCGGTGCCGTCCCGGACGATGAGAAAGCGAATTTTACCGGATGAGCGTTTATTGTACACCCAGCCGTGAATCGTTACGTCTTTTCCAACATAGCTGGAGAGTTCTTCAATAAACATAAACCGATTGTATGTTGAAATGCTAATATGTCAAGGGGAAACTGCTTGTAATCGGTTGGTTGGTGGTAGTCGCAGGCTTTAGCCTGCGCAACCTAAAGGTTGCGGCTACCTTTTTGATTTTGAGAATTGAACAGAGATGTATTATGGAGTCAACCGATAACGGTCCCGAGGAAAGAAACAAGCTTCGCGGACATTTTTCAAATTCAAAATTTGCTGGGTCAATCTTTCGGTACCAATTGCTAATCCACCATGGGGTGGCATACCATAACGGAAGATTTCTAAGTAGAAGTCAAATGCTCCAGGATTCATCTTAAACTTTTTAATATTCTCAACCAGCATATTATAATCATGAATCCTTTGGCTGCCGGTAGTGACTTCTAAACCTTTGTAGAGTAAATCAAAACTTTTGGTTAAACCGGGTTTTTCTAAATCCGGCATCGTATAAAAAGGTCGGGCGGTTGTTGGATAATTGGTGATATAAACAAAATCCGAATTATATTTTTTCGCGGCATATTCGCAGATTAATTTCTCACCGTCCGGGTCCAAATCATCGGGGCGGGTTGGCTCTCGATTAAATTCCTGTTGGATTATTTTCATCGCTTCGAGTAATGGTACCTGGGGAATTTCTTTGATTTCAGGTAGGGTAACTTTGTGAATACTCAGTTCTTTGGAACAGTTGGTCTTTAGATTATTGAACAGGTATTGTAAAAATTCGATTTCGAGTTTCATTACATCCTGATGAGAATCAATGAAACCCATTTCATAATCTAAGCTCAGATACTCGTTAATATGGCGGGAAGTGGCATGGTCTTCGGCTCGATAGACGAAACCGATTTCAAATACCCGTTCATAACCAGCGCCAACCAACATCTGCTTATAGAATTGCGGGCTTTGGGCTAAATATGCCTTTTGTTCAAAATATTGAATTGAGAATAGAGCGGTGCCGCCTTCGGTTCCCTGGGCGATAATTTTTGAAGTATGAACTTCTAAAAAGCCATTCTGACGCATAAATTCGGCAAACGAGCGACAAATTTCGGCTTGGATTTTGAATACACTGCCGATTTCTGGATTTCTGAGACTGAACGGACGGTGGTCAAGAATCATATCGATTTTCAGGTTGAGCATCTCTTGGGTTCGATTCACTTCAAACGGCAGTGGCGCTATTGTCCGAGAAATTAAATTTATCTTAGAAACTTCGACCTCGATACCTTCCGGTGCTTGTTTTTCTTCCTTAACCCTGCCCCAAAGCTCAATTGTGCTCTCCCTTTCCAGCTCGCTAACATTGATTTGTTTTAAATCGGTGACGATGGTTTGGACGATGCCGGTTCGGTCACGTAAGAGAATGAAGGCGAATTTGCCTAAGGGTCGGATTTGATGAATCCAGCCTTTTAATAAGATTTCTTTGCCAATATAATTTTTTACCTCATTTGCTAAAATTCTTTCCATTAGGCTAAAATTTACTCTAAATTCTTCTCATGTCAAGCATATAAGGATTACCACGAAAGCGCGAAGTCTTTAACAATAGAGAAAATAGGTAGCCGCAACCTTTAGGTTGCGTACACTCGTCGCGCAAGCGCAGGCTAAAGCCTGCGGCTACCTCCTAAATTATAAAAGATGTGTTATCCATATGGCAGAGTATATTTCCTTACCCTTGAGTGCGATCTGCATTTATCTGTGTTAACCGGTGGTAAAAATTGTTTCTCAACCTTCTGTATTTTCTTTGTTTTTATTTATCGGTGGTTGCATTTATTGACTTAATTTATATTTGAAATATACTTTGGTAAATGGAGGCTCTATGAATAAGATTATTGAAGATATTGAGTTACGGACCGATTTGGCAAAAGTGACGATGAAATCGGTGCTCGACAAACCCGGTATGGCGGGTCAAATATTTTCCAGTTTAGGCGAAGCTGGGTTCAATGTTGAAATGATTGCTCAAACCGGAACGATAAAAGACCGCTGCGATATTTCCTTTACGGTAAAAGAAGGCGAAGTCGATATGGTTTTGCAGCATCTGCGCAATAAATTAGTCGCTGTCACGGCAACTGGAGTTTTAGTGGATAAGAATGTGGCAATGCTCACTATTTTTGACAAAGAATTGGCTAATACGCCAGGAATTGCCGGGAAGATTTTTTCGATTTTAGCCCAAGTTAGAATCAATATCGATATGATTAGTGCCAGTTTGACAACGCTCTCCTGTTTAGTGCCAAAAGATAGAGCCAATGATGCGATGGATGCGATTAAAGCTGAGATGGGATGAAACTACAAAAACACGAAAGAAATTTAAACACAGAAAACACTGAGAAGATTTTAACCACAGAGGACACTGAAATCACAAAGATTAGGAAGAAGATGAAATCCGCCTCAGACGGATTAAATGTCTTTTCAGTGACTTCTGTGTCTTCAGTGGTTTCTTATTTTTTTGTGGTAACTTTCTCGGCAATATAAAATGAATCGAAGGTTAAAAGAGACTCTTTCCGGATTTGTTTACCTTTTACCCGCTTTAATCATTCTCATCGTTTTTCGTATCATTCCGATTCTCTTTTCAGTAAGGATAAGCCTTTTTGATTGGGGAATGGCAGGGGCAAAGAAATTCCTCGGGTTGCAGAACTATATCGAAGTCCTAAAAGACCCGGTCTTTTGGAAATCTTTACTCAATACCGGTTGGTTTATCGTCATCTCCGTGCCATTAATGCTCTTTCTCGCTTTGTTGATTGCAGTGCTGCTCAACACCAAGATTCGAGGATTAGGTATTTACCGGACAATCTATTATCTACCGGTTGTAACTTCAATTGTCGCGGTTTCGGTGGTGTGGAAGTGGATATTAAATCCGGAACGCGGGCTATTAAATTACTTGCTTTCATTTATTGGCGTTCATGGCATACATTGGCTGGAAGACCCCCGGGGTCTTTTTGATATTATTTTTACCGCTTTGGGGGTAAGGTTACCCGAAGTATTAGTCGGTCCTTCGATTGCCATGGTTGCCTTAATCATTATGTCGGTCTGGAAAGGTATCGGTTATAACATTGTCATTTACCTGGCAGGATTGCAGAATATTCCTGCCCAATATTATGAGGCAGCTAAGATTGACGGGGCTGGAAAATATTCAATCTTTCGGAATGTCACCTGGCCCTTAATCTCGCCTACTACTTTTTTCGTTCTGATTATGAGCACAATTGCCGCTTTCGAGACCTTTGCTCAGGTTTGGATGATGACCGGACCGCCGCCGGGCGGACCGCTCGGAACGACCAAAGTAGTAATGTATTATTTCTACGAACAGTCGTTTGAATTATGGCGGTTAGGATATGGCGCCGCTATCGCTTTTTTTGCCTTTTTAATCATATTGGCTTTGACCATTTTCCAAAGGGTTTTTTTAGAAAGAAAAGTTCATTATGCGTAAGCACGAATTAGCACAGATAAAAAGCACAGATGGGCGCAGATTACGTTTGTTCATTGGCTCAATATTCGATTCTTACAAATTCCCTCTCCCCTTGTGGGAGAGGGTAGGGTGAGGGGTATCTAATCGTGACGAATGACAGACTTACTGACATAGCAAAGAATCTTAGAAAAAGATCAACTGATGCCGAAATGAAATTATGGCAACATTTACGAGCCAAACAATTAGAAGGTCTTAAATTTAGAAGACAAGAGCCGATGGGAAACTATGTTTTGGATTTTATCTGTTATGAGAAAAGTCTTATAATTGAGTTAGATGGAGGACAACATTCAACGGAACATGAAAAAGATGAAGAAAGAGACACTTGGCTCAAACAACAAGGCTTTAAGGTTTTAAGATTTTGGAACAATGAGGTGTTAACGAATACAACAGGGGTATTAGAAGTTATAAGAAAGAACTGTTTATCACCCTCCCCTTACCCCTCCCATCAAGAGAGGGGAGAGAAAGAAAATCAAATCATTTGAAATGAGAAAGAAGCGATTTAAACCCAATTTCCGACTGATGCCGGTCCATCTTATCCTAATCTTAGGCGGAATTTTTATGATATTGCCTTTTGTCTGGATGGTTTTGACTTCGTTAAAAACACCATTAGAAGCGTTGCGTTTTCCACCCACCTGGTTACCAGAAATTTGGCGCTTCGCCAATTATCCCGAAGTATTTCAGGAGATTTCGTTATTTCGCTATTTTCTAAATACCGTATTCATTACTGCCGCAACTTTATTCGGTATCTTCATTACTGGTGTCTTAGCGGCTTATGCCTTTGCCCGCATTGAATTCTGGGGCAGAGAGGTTCTATTTATGATTTTTCTGGCATTGATGATGATACCGTTACCGGTTTATTTAGTCCCTTCTTATATGATTCTATTCAATCTGGGGTGGATTGATACCTATTGGGCGATGATTGTGCCCTGGATTGTAAATATCTTTTCGATATTTCTCTTAAGACAGCATATCAAGACATTACCGCAGGATTTATTCGATGCGGCAAAGATTGATGGTTGCAGTCGATTTGGGACTTTATGGCGGGTGGTGGTGCCGCTATCCAAAGCCCCTTTGGTTGCAATTGCGGTTTTCAATATCATTGCCAGTTGGAACTCATTCTTCTGGCCCCTAATTGTAACGCATAGTGATTCAATTAGACCGATTCAGGTCGGCTTGGCGTATTTCTCAAGAGAGCAGTCAACCAATTATACTTTATTAATGGCTGCTTCGACCTTAACGATTTTACCTTTGATAATTCTTTTCTTCTTTGCCCAGCGGCATATTATCGAATCCTATGCCAGAAGCGGGCTAAAAGAATAGCAAACTTTTTCTCCTCTCCCTTGATGAGAGAGGGTTGGGTGAGGGTGAACGAATTTACTTTCCCTTTAACTCTCGGATAATTCTTACGGTTTGTTCGATTTCTCTTTTTGCCCCGATTTGTTTAAAGATTTCAAGGGCTTGGTTAAGACAATTAAGGGCTTTCTCTTTTTTGCCTGTAATGGTGTAAATTAAACCAATTTGGTTAAGTTGTCCTGCAATTTCAGTTTTCCTTCCAAGTTTTTTATTAAGCTTCAATGCCTCTTCAAAATATACTAGGGCTTCGTCTAAATTGCCTTTTTTCAAATTAGTTAAACCAATATTGTTAAGATTTGCAGCTTCAATTTCACTAAAACCAATTATTTTTGCAACTTTTAATGCTTCTTCATAATATTGTAGGGATTTATCTAAAAGTCCTTTCATCTGGTAGATCGAACCTATGTTACTGAGGTTTGCTACTTCTCCTTCTTTGTAAACAATTTCTTTTGAAATTTTCAAAGCTTCTTCATGATATTGCAGCGCTTTATCTAAATCGCCTTTTTTCTGGTAGATTAACCCAATATCACCAAGGTTTAAAACTATTCCCCTTCTATTTCCCATTTCTCTATGAATCCGAAGTGCTAAGTCAAAGTTGTTTAGAGCATTTTCAAAGTCCTCTTTCGTCCAATAAATTATTCCAATATTCCCAAGCTGATTTGCTTTTCCTTCTTTATCACCAATCGTTTGCTGAATGCTAAGAGCATCCTGTGAATATTGCAGGGATTTGTCCAAATCGCCTTTCTTAAGATAGATTAATCCAATGTTACCTAGTTGTCTAGCTTCACCTACTCTGTCTTTTATATCCCTACTTATCTTTAATGACTTTTCGTAGTATTTTAGAGCTTCGTCTAATTCGCCACGAATCCTGCAAATTATTCCAATATTAACGAGTGTTCCTGCTTCACTTTTTCTATTGCGAATCTTTTTATCAAGTTTTAGTGCCAATTCATGATAATTTAAAGCTTTATCCAATTCTCCTTTGGTCTGATAGGTAGTACCTATGCTGTCAAGGGTAGATGATTCTACTTCTTTATTGCCAATTTCCTTACTAATTTTCAATGTTTCTTCATGATATTTCAGTGCTTTGTCTAAATCGCCTCTCGTCTGATAGATTTCACCAATGTTGCCAAGGGCGATTGCTTTCCCATCATTATCATTGAATTGCTCAGCAAGACGAACCGATTCTTTAAAATTATCTAATGCCTCATTAAGTCTTCCGGGGTAATAGTGACAAAGACCAATGTAGGTAAAAAGCGCTACAAGTTGAGTCCCACTTGCACTCTTTAATGCTTCATTAAAATATCCAATCGCCTCATCCCATTTATAATCTTCCTTTGCTTTAAGCCCTTGTTCAAAAGGAATTCTTACTGGGTCTGGTGCTTTTGGTAAACCATCAAGATAGACCTTAAGCTCGCCAATTTGCTGTTCAAGTTTTTCTACTTGCTTTTTTGATGCTGTCTTTCGATAAATAATTATTGCTACAATTACCCCGATAATGCAAAATATCGCACCAATAATTATGCCCTGAAGTAGGTTGATACTGATTAAAATTCCGAAAATTTTAACCACTTCCCAATCTTATACTAAAGTTTATTATCGTCAATAGTAGCTTTCGGTATCAATCTCTTAACCTATTTTAAATAATGTCTTAGGGCGTCTAACCTACCCTCAAGCATTATCAACTCCAAGACGCTTCAACAATGAAGCAGTCTTCCAAGGTGTTTTCCGTAGTTTTCAAAATATTGACAATCAAGTAATTAAAGATAAGATTTTGATATGAATAATATAATTAGGTCTGTGATGCGAAAGCGCCTAATAATATATAAAGTGTCACACGATGATTCATGACGATTCCTATGATGACCCTGTTCATTTTAAGTCGATTAAACAAACGAGGTAGCCAATGACACTTATAGAAATTGAACCTTGGGAATGGCTAGGTAAAGGCATTGCTTTGGGGAAGCTTGGCAATTATGAAGAGGCATGTAGATGTTTTGATGAAGCAATCAAGATTAACCCAAAACTTGCTGAGGCGTGGTATAACAAAGGCGACATCCTCATAAATCTTCGCAGATATGAAGAAGTGGTTAAATGCTTTAATGAAGCGATCCGAATAAACCCAAATTATGTTGATGCTTGGTATAAAAACGGTGTTGCCTTAAGAACGATTAGCAGGTATGAGGAAGCAATTAAATGCTATGATGAGGTAATCAAGATGAACCCGAAACTGGTTGAGGCGTGGTTTGACAAAGGTGATGCTTTAAGAAATCTCGGCAGGTATGAACAAGCGATTGGATGTTATGATGAAGCAATTAAGATTAACCCAAGATTTGTTGATGCCTGGGATAACAAAATCATAGCATTAAGAAATCTCGGTGAGTATGAACAGATGATTGGATGTTATGATGAAGCAATCAAGATTAACCCAAAAGATTCAAATGCTTGGTCTAATAAAGGCCATACCTTAAAAGTTCTCGGTAGACATAAGGAAGCAATTAAATGTTTTAATGAGGTTGTACGGATCAATCCTAATGATGTTGATGCTTGGTCTAACAAAGGCGTCACCTTAAAAGATCTCGGTAGGCATAAGGAAGCAATTAAATGCTTTAATGAGGTTGTACGGATCAATCCAAATGATGCTGATGCCTGGTCTAACAAAGGCGTTGCCTTAATGAATCTTAGTAGGTTTGAGGAAGCGGTTAAATGTTTTGATGAGGTTATACGGATCAATCCAAAAGATACTCTTGCTTGGTCTAAAAGAGGTCTTGCGTTAAGAAAACTTGGTAGGTTTGAGGAAATGGTTAAATGCTTCGATGAAGTTGTTCGGATCAATCCAAATGATGCTGATGCTTGGTCTAACAAAGGCGTTGCCTTAAGGAATCTTAGTAGGTTTGAGGAAGCGGTTAAATGTTTTGATGAGGTTATACGGATCAATCCAAAAGATTCTCTTGCTTGGTCTAACAAAGGGTTTGACTTAGGAAAATTAGAAAAGCATAAACAAGCTCTCAAATGCTATGATGAAGCTGTCCGGATTAATCCAGAAGATGCTATTGTTTGGTCTAACAAAGGCGCTACACTAGCTAATCTCCGAAGGTTTGAAGAAGCAATTAAATGTTTTAACAAGGCAATTCGAATAATCCCAAAGCTTGTCGAGGCATTGCATGACAAAGGCATTGCTTTAGCAAACCTTAGAAAGTATGAGCAAGCATTTGACTGTTATGATGAAGCAATCAAGAATAACCCAAAAGATGCAAATGCTTGGTCTAATAAAGGCCATACCTTAAAAGATCTTGGTAGGCATAAGGAAGCAATTAAATGTTTTAATGAGGTTGTACGGATCAATCCAAATGATGCTGATGCCTGGTCTAACAAAGGCATTTCGTTAAAAAAGCTGGGCAAATATAAGGCGGCAATTATGTGCTTTGATGTAGCAATTCGAATCAACCCAAAAGACACAGAAACATGGTGTAATAAAGGTATAACCTTATATTCCCTAAAACGCTACAGTGAAGCGTTGAAATGTGCTGAACAGACATTAAATATAAATCCTAATTACGTTTTGTCCCAAAGGTTAAAGCAGTTTTGTTTAAAAAAGGTAAAAAGATAAAAGAAGTAAGATATCGCTTTTTCAAAAACAGGGGTCAGCGACCATTTTGCTTGACAAGATGCTCTTTTTACTTTTAAATTTGGCGTGGTTTTTAAAGAAACTCAATTAAGGGGTCTGACCCCGATTTGACCCAAAAAAGGAGGTAGCATGAAAGTTCGTAAAAGTAGTTTAATATTAGCTTTGCTTTTTCTTTTAGGAGCAAAACTATCATTAGGCCAATGGGGTCCAATAGTTCGGCTATCTGAAACTGACTCGGCGTCATATGCTGGACAATTTGGTATACCCTTAGTGGTTAGTGGTCAATATATTCATGCGATATGGAACGATTATTGTGCTGGAACACGATGTTTAGTTTATAGAAGGTCCACAGACAATGGTGTGAATTGGAGTTCACTGGTGCAATTAACAAAGTGTATACCCTACCGTTATTTCTTCACTTACAGCACCTACTATGCTGGTTTTAATCTTCATCTTGCGTATGATAGTTCAGGTATTAGATATCGGCGTTCTTCAGACAATGGTGCTACTTGGAGTACACGTGATAGCTTAGGCCGGGCATATGGAAATTTTAGGTTCGCCGCGAATAGCGCTGGCTTCGTTTTTGTTGTTTGGGAAGATTGGTATAATGATACAATATATGCGAAAAGATCCACCGACAATGGTGCAAATTGGTCTTCTCCTGTACCAACAGCAAAACCTTATTCGTGGGATAATGACAACGTACTCATTGCCGATTTTCCACCTTATGTTTATTTTGTTTACGCGTCACACGATACAATATTCTGCAAAAGGTCAACGAATAATGGAGCTACTTGGGAAACAACAGTTCCGGTAGTGGCGACCTCTGGGCTATATAATTTCATTTTTACGGCTGACAATAGAAATAGGTTGCATCTGGCGTGGACTGATAATCATACTGGGAACCCCGAAGTCTATTATATCCGCTCAACAAATAACGGAGCATCGTGGAGTGGGACAACACGTTTGACTATTTCAAATGGCACATCAATGTATTGGATTGGCGCAAAAGATGATATCGTATATCTTACATACTATAATTATTCAACTTACAAAACTCGCAGGCGTTCCTTTGACGGTGGCGCAACCTGGGAGGATGAATCAGACTGGCCGACTTCTTATACTCCTTATTATCTGCAAATCGCTTTAGGCGAAGCGAATCGGGTTCACTTAGCTGCACTTCACTACACCTATCCTACTGGATATTCAATTGCATATTTCCGATCTAAGAATAGTGGTACAACTTGGCCCGATTCTGCTATTCCCATTTCCAATACTGATAATCTCTATCGGTATCCGAGAGCTATTGCGCTTGCTGGCGGCAATGTTCATGTTTTGTGGGAAGACTATCAGTATGGCAATTATGAGATTTTTTATAGACGCGGCGTTGGTCTAGCTGGATTAGAGGAATCGGAAAATTTGACTTCACACAGCCTAAATAACACTGTCTTGACCGCTCATCCCAATCCATTCAAATCACAAACCGCTATTCGCTTTACCTTACCCGCTGAAACTAAAGTTTCACTTAAAATCTATGACATTAGTGGCAAACTCGTTAAGTCCTTTCCCACCAACCACCAAACACTAACTCCTAACCACTGCTTTATATGGGATGGAACTGATGATTTTGGAAGAAAACTCCCAGCTGGCATTTATCTTTTACGCCTAAGAGCATCGGATGGTGCCACCGAAATAAAAGAATTCATTATTCTGAGATAAATAAAGAAGAACGGAGAAAAGTACAGAACTTACGATAATCCGCTCTAATAGGTCGCAGGTGCAATCCAGCAAACAACTCTTTATGTAATTCCTTGGGATAATTTTATAATTAGTAGCGCTCCAATTTAATATTCTTAAATTCAAAAAATCCTTTTAGGAATATTGTAAATATTAATGCCGTTAATAAATTAAATGGCGACACATTTCACTATTTTTGCTTACAAAATAAATGTCTCATGTCAGAAACATTTTATAAATAAGTTTGTTTGACGAAACCGACATTTTAGTTATAATTGACAGTTAAAAGGAGGAAAAATAAAAAAAGAAAGAGAAGCAGAATTTGGTAAAGAAATCATCAGGTTTGGTAATTGGGTCGTTACAACCGAAGGAATTTTGTGGGATGGGATTATACCTCCGTATTTTATTAAAAAACGTCGATTATGGGAAGTACGTCCTGATAAAACTATGAATAAATGGGATTGGTTAGTTCATTTAACAGAAAAAACCTGGATTAAAGAATTAGAGCTCTATCAACTAAATACGGCATTCTTCTTCGCTCAAGATTATTTTAAAAATCTACGCCCTAAGGGTCTTGAAAAATTGTCCACTTGGAAGACTTTAGAAAAACAGAAAGAAGAATTTGAAACACGGGGAGAGTAAACGGACACTTCGGGGACACCTCCTGTCTTTTGATAGCCGCTAAAGTGGGGAAAAGTAAATCGGTGCAAATTGGGGAATTTTAAATCGGTGATTTTTGGGAAATTTCAATTCGGTGCTAACATCGGGACCCTTCCTAATTTTTGGAAAAGGAAAATTATTCGGATTCGTAAATAGAACCAGCCCTCTAACCTACCCACGTAGGTTGCCCCCGAAAAGGCAGTGCCCAGTGGATAGTGCACGAAAAGACAGTGACTAGGGGATAATGTATAGTGGCTAGTGGAGATAGAAAAAAGCCGGAAGGTGCTGGGCTGAAAAATCCGCCTGAGGGAAAATTTCACTAAAATCACCGATAAGGAACCAGCCCCCGAACCAACCCCCCAGGTTACTTACCCGAATCGGGCGAGTCCACTCCTGAACCCGCTCCCGAAAGGACAGTGTCTCGGGGATAGTGGTTAGTGACTAGTGAAATAAAATAAAGAGATGACCCAGCCTAGGAACCAACCTACCGGGTAACCCCCCAGGCAACCCCCGAGGCTACTCCCGAAGTTACTCCCCAGCTTGCTCCCGAAGCCGCTCCCCAAGTTGTCCCCGAAGCTGCCTCCCAACCCGCTCCCCAACCAACCCCCGAACTAACTTAGGAAGCGACTCCGGAAGCGACCTCCGAAGTCACCCCCCAAGCCGCTTAGGGGGTCACCCCCTAGGTGATACCCCCTCCCAACGACGAAATTACGATAAGCGTTTGACGATTAACGAGATAGACGAAAAATCGGGTCAATTTTGAGTATACTGGCAGTATACTAGAATTCCGAAATTCGAAGCACGCAACTCGCAGAGTCATGTGACCAAAGGAAGCAGCAATCCGAAACAATGTCCAAACCCCAATTTCCAAAACTTTAAAATCTCTGTTATCTCTGTCGAATCGACCCTTCGTCGAGAAGACCCGACTCGGGCGGTCTCAGCGGTTAAAATTCATTTTTTTTCAGTGGTTTCTGTGTCCTTCTGTGGTTGAAAATTTTATCTTTCTCAGATTTCTAAGAAGCACGGTTGAAACCGTGCCTACATTTTGTGGTAGCAAGCACGGTTCAAGTCTTATTTACATTATGTAGGCACAGATTTATCTGTGCTTTTATCCGAAACAGTTTAAAATCCCGTGGTGGGCTTAAACCAGGCAAGGTCTAAATAAGGGAAGATAGAATCAGATTTTTCACTATCCGAAAGATAATTACTTTCTTCGGAAGTTAATGGTTTTTTATTTATCGAATTTTTTGCCATGGCTAAAAGCTTCTGGAATTTTTCGGCATGTTCGGAAAATCGCTGCTCAGCATAGTCCCGAGCATTCCAGGTCGAAATCAAAAATTGCCAATCCGATGACTGTAATAATAATAACTCACGCGCCAGTTGCTTCATAACCCGTTCATCCACCGATGAACCTCTGGCTAAAAGTTGCTTGAATTCTTCTTCGGCGGGATAAATAACTTTCCAGGTCCATTTATTATCTTCGTTTAACCAGATATAATGAAAACCGCCTTCACCCCAGGAACCCTCAGGTAAGGAAACAACTCGGGTCGGGTAATTATTTTTAAGGAAATCGCTACAGGTTGTTGCGCCAATCTCTTTTTCTTCCGCCAGAAACTTAAAGATATAATACAACCATTTGGGTCCTTCGAACCACCAGTGCCCGAATAGCTCGGCATCAAAAGGAATACAGAGGAAACCCGGTTTTTTATGCTGTTCATAATATCCAAAGAGTGTCTCTTTAATTAAGTTTATAAAATGTTTAGCTTGGCTGGTTGTTCTGTCTTCGATGCGGCTGGGGTCGTAAATCTCTTTCATGCCTAAATCTAATTTCGGACTGGTGACTCGCCAGTATCTTAACCCACCCGGGAATCTTTTCTTATGAAAATCTAAATACCAGCCATCACCCGGATAGCCCCATTCTCCGGACCAAACCTGTAAAGCGGTCCTTGGGTCACGGGTAAAAAATGCGACCGGCTGCTTTTTAGGATTGGAGCTGACCAGATAGGCTTCATAAGGAGTTGGCTGGAAATCTTTTTGACCGCTAACCGGTTCGAACTCCTTCTCGAATTGTGCCCATAATTTCTTTAAGGCATCGAACCGAGTTAAATAGACCCCAATCGCTTTCCCGCCGCGCAGCAGATGCGAATCAATAATAAAGTATTCAATTTTCTCGTCACTTAAAAACTCATCAATACCCGGTCGCTCATAAGCTGCACCTGGATATTCAGGGGGCTGCCATAAATAGCGGGGACGATAGGCACATTCCGGCAACCAGATGCCTTTGGGCTCCCGGTCAAAATGTTTGCGATAAGCTTCGACACCGGTTCGGATTTGTCCCTGAATCGAGGTTTCTTCTTTTAATAAGGGTAAATAGCCATGAGTTGCGGCACAGGTGATAATCTCAATATAGCCGGAGTCCTGTAGTTGCTTGAAGGCAGCGATTATATCCTGCTGGTAGCGGTTATTGTAATCATCCCAGAGCTTTTGGTAAAAATCGAGCCAGTGTTGAGCAATAAATAGGTATTGTTTCTCACCGTATTTAGTGAATTCTTTTATATCTTCTTTTGCTGCTTCGATTTTCTGCTTAAGATAAGAATTGAATTCATTTTTAAAATCAGCCGAAGTCAATTGCTCACAAAGCACCGGCGTGAGACCGATGGTGAAGTGCGGTTTAAAACCTTCCTGAATCAGTTGATTGATTGTATTTAAGATGGGAAGATAAGTCTCGGCGCAGGCTTCGGAAAGCCAGTCAGTACCATGAGGCCAGCGACCATGGGATAGGACATAGGGGATATGGGAATGAAAAACGAATGAGAAATAACCTTTCATTTGGTTAACGAATGTTACGAATGAGTGCTTGAAGCACTTCTCGGCATTGCCTCAGGCAATTTGCTGTCATTCGATTTATTCGCATAAAACCGCTTCGATTCGGGTCATTGCCCAGTCAATCTCTTGTTTGCTGATGATTAAGGGTGGAGCAAATCTTATCACCTGTTGGTGAGTTTCTTTGGCTAAAATTCCTTGCGCCATCAGTTTTTCACAGAAAGGTCGAGCCGTGCCCGATGATTCTTTAACTTCCACGCCGATTAAAAGTCCTTTGCCGCGGATTTCTTTAATATGAGGCGATTTTAGCGCATTTAATTTTTTCATGAAATAAGCACCGTTTTTAAAAGCCTTGTGCGGTAATTTTTCTTTGACGATTACTTCTAAAGCCGCTTTGCCAATCGCACAGGCTAAGGGATTACCGCCAAAAGTACTGCCATGAGTCCCAGGTCGAAATACCGACATGATTTCAGCCGAAGACAGCATACCCGAAACCGGAATAAAACCTCCGCCTAATGCCTTACCGACGATTAGAATATCCGGTTTAATATTTTCGTATTCGTAACAGAACATCTTACCGGTTCTGCCTAACCCGGTTTGAATTTCATCGAGCATGAGTAGAATGTTATTCGCCTGGCAGATTTCTTTTGCCTTAGCAAGATAGCCTGCTTCTGGGATAAGAATTCCGGCTTCGCCTTGAATTGGCTCGACCATAAACCCAACGGTGTTGGGAGTGATTGTCTGTTCCAGGGCTTGGATATTATCATAGGGGATAATTTTGAATCCGGATGCGAGCGGACCAAATCCATCTTTATATAGTTGATCGGATGAGAAGCTGATTATGGTTGTGGTTCGACCATGAAAGTTATTTTCGCAGACGATGATTTCGGCTTGGTCTTTTGAAACACTTTTTTTCTCATAACCCCATTTGCGGGCGGCTTTAATTGCGGTTTCGACCGCTTCGGCGCCGGTATTCATTAATAGCACCTGTTCCTGACCAGTCAGTTCACAAAGATATTGGCAAAATGGACCAAACTGGTCATTATGAAAAGCGCGTGAGGTGAGAGTCAATCGGTTTAACTGTTTTTTTAGCGCACGAATGATAGCAGGATGGCGATGTCCTTGATTCAATGCCGAATAACTGGAAAGCATGTCCATATACCTTTTTCCTTCGACATCATAAACCCAGACTCCTTTACCCCGTGACAAAACAACTGGTAAAGGATGGTAGTTTTTCGCACTAAATTTTTCCGCCAGTAATATTAACTTATCCGATGTCACTTTCTCAACTCCTTTCGTTAAGATTAATTTTCTACTCAGCAATCTTTCTGATTTTAGTTTTTTAAGGATACCAAAGCCTATTTGATTGTCAATAGTTTTAAAGTTTTGATTATAGATAAGAGTTGTGTTTAGTCGCGGAAAAAGCTTGACAAAACAATAAAGAATATTAGAATTTAGTAAATAGAGTCCCCATGAAACTTCCGGAGTAGAGGCGCCAAAATTATAAATTAGTTTTAACCAAAAGGAGGTAGCGATGAGTTTAATCGCCGTAATCAGCGCAATAGCGCTAATGGCTCCGAGCTTTGGGACGAGCCAAAATATAAAATCAAGACCTACCCTTACTTCGTATCAAACCCACGTGATTCCTGCGAGCGATGAAATAGAAGAAGAAGATTCTATTTTTGAATCATTCGACTTCGATTCATCCAATGTTCGTTCGGTTGGACGCTGGCCTTTTGGTCCGGCTAATGCGGTTGCTTATACCAACATTGCTGGTACGGATTATGTGATTTTAGGTTCTGGTGGTGGCGTTTACATCCTTGATATTACCAATCCTGGTTCACCAATCAAAGTCGGACAGTTAATGACACCGGGTAGAATATCCGGACTCTTTGTTCAGAATAACTACCTTTATGTTCTGGACGGTGCGGGATTGCGAATCTTCGACATATCTAATCCCCAATCACCGATTGAGATTAGCGGTCTTCTCACCAGCGCCAGTTGTATATTTGTGAACAGTAATTATGCCTATCTTGGGGACGGCGATACTTTAGCGATTGTTGAAGTATTGGACCCGCATCATCCTTCTATTGTCACCGAATTCCAGGCAGGGGGTTTCATTAATGATTTATTCGTCCTTGATAGCTTTGCTTATATCGCCAATTATGATTCCGGATTCCAAATTATCAATGTGGCTAATCCAGTTTCACCCCAGTTGGTTGGTTCATTATTGATTGAAGACAACTATTTTGAATGGCTTGATGTTTCTTTCCCTTATGCCTATGCGACCGGTATTGATGATTACTACGGCTTATTGTTCTTACGAGTGATAGATATATCTAATCCAAGTCAACCAACTGAAGTCGGCAGACAGGATTTTAATCCTGATTACTATGAGTATCTTAACGATGTTGTGGTAAGTAATAACTTGGCATTTGTGGTTACAGATATTGACTTGCAAATCATTGACATTTCCCAACCATCATCTCCATACCTGGTTGGAAATTGGGTGGGTTATACCGGTAAAGCGGTTCGGAATGATTCATGCATCTTTTTTGCGGCAGGAACTTTCGGCTTACGCATCGTAAATGTCTCTGACCCAACCTCACCAGTCCTTGCTGGTTATTTGGAATTACCCGGTTCGCCAAAAGGTCTGGCGATTGGTGGAAGTTCCAACGAGTTTGCTTATATCGCTTCAAGTAGCGCTGGTTTACGAATCTTGTTGATAACCGACCCGTATCATCCCCAAGAAGTTGCCGCTTGTTCAATTCCAACCCAAGCGGTTGATGTCTGCATAAGAGATACGATTGCTTATGTTGCTGATGGTTCGAACGGAATAAGAGCAATAAGCGTTAATAACCCTCACCAAACTTATGAGATATGGAAGAAGCAGACTCCAAGTTATGCTAATGCTCTTTATTCCGTTGAAGATATGATTTATGTCGCCACTGAAGATTCAGGATTGGTGATATTGCAGGATTCGGTAATCCTTTCCACTTTTAACACTGAGGATAATGCCTATGATGTTTTTATAAATGGTCAATATGCCTATGTTGCCGCAGGCGAAGTCGGGTTGCGTATTATTAATGTCGGTGATCCTTATTTACCTGTAGAAGTAGGGTATTGTGATACGGTTGGTTATGTAACGGCTCTGTTTGTTAGCGGAAATTACGCCTACTTAGTAAGCGGCGATTATGGGATGGTTATTGTTGATGTTAATCAGCCGAGTACACCGTTCATGGTTGGTAGTTATGAAACACCTGATTCCCCGGTGAAAGTTTATGTGGTTGGTCAATACGCCTTTGTAACAGATGAGAGCGGAAATATCAGTGTCGTTTATGTTTCTAATCCGGTTGAACCGGTTTTGGTCGCTGCATTCAACACCTATAGCGGACAAGCCTATGATATTGTTGTTTTAGGGAATCGGGCATACGTTACCGATGGCGATTACCAGTTCTTAGTTTTTGACAATGTTTTTGATTTTCAGCCACCGGTTGAGGTTGGTTCTTTTCCAGTGCCCGACCAGATTATGCAAGTTGATATTGTCGGTTCCTATGCCTATTTTGCTAATGACGATGACGGGATGAGAATCTTCGATATTTCCAATCCGCAAAATCCGATAGAAATTTCAAGATTTGATACACCGCGCGGCGTATTGAACTTGACCATTCGAGATACGTTAGCTTATCTTGGTGAGGAGGATGGTTTGCGAATCGTCAATGTTACAAATCCAACATCACCCTTTGAAGTGGGTTTCTGCTCATTACCCAGTGATGCAAATAGTGTTTATCTTTTAGATAACCACGCCTACATAGCTTGTTACTCTGCGGGGCTACACATTATTGACATTTCTGACCCGACGATACCAGTCGAAATTGGATTTTATGATACATATCGCGCAATGGACGTATTCGTGGTTGATACTTTGGCTTTTGTTGCCGATAGAGCTCAGGGATTAAAAATTCTTAGTGTTGCCAGCCCTGATTCTATCTATCAGGTTGGTCTGATTGACCCGGGTACTATCTTTGCGGTTGAAGTAGTAGGTAACTATGCCTATGTTGCCGATTATGGTAATGACAGATTAGCGATTATTGATGTGTCTAATCCAGCAGGACCGGTCTTGGTTGGTAGCTGTGTAATTGGGAACGCCCCGATGGATTTGTCAATCAGTGGTAACTATGCTTATATCGCAAATCGGTTATTTGGCATGCGGGTGGTTGATATCACTAATCCCAATGCACCAGTTGAAGTCGGCTTTTATGATACGCCCGGCAGAGCACAGGGAATCAAAACGCTTGGGAATTTAGCTTTTGTGGCGGACCGTTCTTGTGGCTTTGTGATTCTGGAATTTACCGGTCCAGCCATAGCCGAGAACAATAATATTAAAATGCGACCGACGTTGAAAATTAACTCAAACCCATTACGACCGTTTTCTACTATATCGTATTCCCTGCCTCAAGCAACAAACGTGAACTTGGTTCTTTATGATGTTACGGGCAGACAGGTAAGACTTTTAGAAAACTCCAGCCGTAAGCAAGCCGGAAATTATGACTTTTACCTGAAAAACCTTTCTAACGGTATCTACTTTCTAAAATTGGAAACTGAGAAGTATAAGGTGGTTAAGAAAATAGTTCTACTTAATTGAAAACAGCAATATGTAAACCTAATAATTTCAAGCTTTAGTTGTTCGAGAAAAAGGTAGTTAAGACGCTTTTTGCATCAACCCTTGAATTCGGTCTAAAAGAATTTTCGGTTCGAAAGGTTTTGGCACATAAGCATCGGCGCCGCACTCGATCCCCCTTTTTTCGTCATCCGGATTGGTGCGAGCGGTAAACATTATTATTGGAATATGTTTGAATTGGTCATTGAATTTCAAAAGCCGACAAACGGTAAAACCATCAATTTTGGGTAACATTAAGTCCAGAATAATCAAATCGGGTTGAAAAGTTCGGACTTTTGCCAAAGCACTATAACCATCTTCGGCGGTATCAACTACATAATTGTTCTCTTCGAGACGATATTTCACCAATTCCATTACATTAATCTCGTCTTCGATGAGTAATATTTTTTTCTTTGGTATTGCTTCAGATGACACTGTCATTACTCCATCCGGACATTAGTTGGAAGTACGAAGTAAAAAGTACTCCCTTTACCCACATCACTAGCAACCCAGGTTTTCCCTCGGTGTAGCTCGACGGTATTTCGTGCAATAGTTAAGCCTAAACCGATTCCTATTTCACCGGTACTGGCGGGCGGCTCGATTCTTTCGAATTTTTCAAATATCCGGTCTAAATTTTGGGGAGCAATGCCAGGTCCAGTATCGGCAACACTAACCATAATATAATCCTCGCTGGAAGATAACCGCCGTGCTTTTATAATTGGGGAATTGCCCAAAATTTTTTCGGCGGCGATTGTCACGAAACCGCCACGCGGAGTAAATTTTATTGCATTGTCGAGAATATTACTAATTAAATGAAAGACTCGGTCGCTATCGCCCATAATGGTCGGCAAATTCTTAGCTAAATTTTTGGTTACTTTGATTTTTTTCTTTTCAGAGAGAACTTCTAAACTCTCAACTGCGGTATCAATCAAAAGTCCAATTTTAATCGGCTCAAGTTTCATTTTAACTTTACCGGATTCGATGCGGGAAACTTCAACTAAATTGTCAATCATTCGATTGAGCCGACCAATTTCTTCTTTGGCAATACTGATAAAACGAATTGGTAAATCTGGTGCCTTACTTGCGGCAGCGGTTGAAAGCAAGGAAATTGCTTCTTTAATTGCGGTTAACGGGGTTCGGAGTTCATGCGACACCATGGCAATAAAATCGGTTTTCATTCGTTCTAATTCTTTTAGCTGGGTAATGTCACGGAAGAAACAGAGTAAAGCTTTTTTTCGGTCACGTTCGATTGGAACTACACGCAGTTCAGTATCAATCTCGCGCTTGAGCTTATTTTGTAATTTAACTTCGTAATGAACCGGCATGATAATTTCCTGCGGAGACTGAAGGACTTTCTCAATATTCTTTCGGTCGCGTGGTACAAAAATGTTTTCGAACCCGAGGTTACCCAATTCGGTTGCGTTGTATCCAGTCATTTCTTCCATTCGACGATTAAAAAAGACAAGAGAATGGTTATCCAAAATGCAGATACCATCCACTGAGTTTTCAATGATGTCTTGCCATTGGTCGGATACAATCTTAGTTTTTGGCTCAGGTTTTTTAATTTTTTCAACCGGGATAACGGCACAGGCGCGACCAACTAATTTATTGTTTTCTTTTAATGGTAAGATATATAACTTGGTTGGTAGAGGACCGTTCGGGGTTTTTAATAAAGTCTCAAAAGTGGTGGTTGATTGTTTACTACTTCTTAAATATTCTTCAATCCATTGAATTTCACTCGGCAGGATTATTTCACGCCAAGTTTTCCCTATAAGTTCCCAATTGGCACGATAACCAGAAAGCTGAGCGATTTGTTTATTAGCAAAGACAATTTGTCCTTTATCATTTTCTACCCAAATACCTTCAGGTAAGTTTTCAAGAATAGAGTTAAAATAATTTGCTGGGAAATCAGCACTCAATTTATCGCTCAAGCCAATGCCTCGCATTCTTTTTTAATAACAATAACTTAGATGCCACCTTTCTTTACTGCCAGTTTGACAAAATTTTACCGATAATTAAAGCGTTGTCAATATTTTTATTTGAGTAACAACACCGAAATCGAATCTTGACATTCTTGAAAAACGGTCTAAAATCATTTAATTGCCCCTGTAGCTCAGCTGGAAAGAGCGACGGTTTCCTAAACCGTAGGTCGCGAGTTCGAATCTCGCCGGGGGTAGATAGTTAGAAAGGTTGTTATGAGACTGACAAAACGAGAAATAAAGCAAGACTGGTTTACTGAAAATATAACAAAGTTAATTGCGTTATATTATCGAGAAAAACAAAAATTTTTTATTGGTGCTGGTATTTTAGTCGCGGTAGTAATAATTTTAGTGTTAGCTTTATCCGGGCGCGGTCGGGAGAATCCCGAAGTTCAACTCCGCTTTACCCAAGCCTTGGGGGTGTATTCCATGCAAAATTTCGAGCAAGCTGAGCAACAATTTTCCGAAATTGCCCGGCGCTTTTCGGGTCATTATTTAGGAGCAAAATCTAACTTTTATCTTGGGGATATATACTTTAAAACTCAACGCTACAACGAAGCAAAACGGGCATTTGAGAATTTTTATCGGAAAGTAAATCACGACCCGCTCTTATCGCCCGCTGCCCTTTTAGGTATTGCCAATTGTCAGGAAGAGATAGGCGATTTACCCAGAGCGGCAGAGAATTATCAAAAAATTTATCAACGCTATCCAAAATCACCTTTGGCGGTGGATGCGCTTTTCGCCGCTGGTCGTTGTTATCGTAATATCGGTAGTTTGGATAAAGCTGAGCAAATCTATAATCTGATTTTAAAAAACAATCCAACCGGTCAACCGGCGGAGGAGGCAAAGACTGAACTTTCTTTCACTAAAACCCTGAAAAATAAGTTTTGATGCTTGACTTGGCCATAGTCTGGCACCACCACCAACCTCCCTATAAGGATCCTTTAAATAATCAGATAGCTTTACCTTGGGTTCGATTGCATGCCGCCAAAGATTATTTGGATATGGTGTCGATTCTTGAGGAGTTTCCATCGGTATGTCTTAATTTCAATCTAACCCCTTGTCTGATTGAACAGATTCTTGATTACAATCAGAAACAAGACCGCTTTGAACAGTTAACGCTGAAACGAGCGGTTGAATTAACCGACGAAGAAAAAATCGAGATTCTCCGGCATTTTTTTCTTGTTCCAATCGATACTATGATTAAACCTTATCCACGTTTTCTCGAGTTATTGGAAAAGCGAGGAGTGACTTTTGATTTAGTCAATAGCCAAGAAGTCTTAAAAAAATTCCTGCCGGCAGACTTTACCGATTTACAGGTTTTAGCTAATCTGGTGTGGATTGATCCACTCTTTAGGAATCAAACCTCAATTGCCCAATTGTTTGACAAACGCAGAAACTATACCGAAGACGATAAGCAAACTGTTTTAAAATTCGTTCGCAAAATTTTAAATCAAGTTTTACCGAAATATCGAATCGCCGCGAAAGAAGGGAAAATCGAACTTCTTACTTCGCCTTTCAACCATCCAATTCTTCCTTTATTATGCGATGCGGATATCGCCTTAAGCGCAAATCCTCAGGCAAGACATCCAGATTGGGAATTTAGGTTTCCGGAAGACGCTATTAGTCAGCTCGAGACCGGTATTGAATATTTTGAAGGAATTTTTGGGGAAAGACCTAAGGGTATCTGGTTGCCAGAAACTGCCGTAAGCCACGAAGCGGTTTGCCTCTTAGCTAAAATCGGTATCAAATGGACAATTGCTGACGAAAAAATATTAGCAAAATCTTTAGGGCTAGACCTGCGAAGGAATTCTAAAGGAGCTCCTCTAAATGGCGAGCATCTCTATACACCATATCAAATGATCTGTGAAAATCAACCGTTTAAAATTCTATTTCGTGATGCCTATCTTTCAGATCTAATTGGATTTGAATACGGTTCCTGGGACAGTAAAATTGCCGCAGAAGACCTTTATCAAAAAATCAAGTTAATAAGTACAGCGTTGCCCAAATCACGTGACTTCCTCATGCTGATAGCGTTGGATGGGGAAAATGCTTGGGAAAGGTACGAAAACGACGGGCTTGATTTTCTCCGACACATTTATTGCCTCCTCAGTGAAGATTCTGACATAAAGACAGTGAAAATTTCGGAATACCTGGAAAATAGAAAAGTTTTTACCGAACTGAAAATTTTAGCGCCCGGTTCTTGGGTCAATGGTAATTTTGACATCTGGGCTGGTTCGGAGGAAGATTCCCGAGCTTGGAAAATGGTTGCCCGGACCAGGCAGGACTTGGTTGACTACGAAAAAGTAGAGAAAAAGAAAATACCCGAAGCATGGAAACAAATATATATTGCTGAGTCAAGTGACTGGTTCTGGTGGTTTGGTGAAGAGCATTATAGTGCCTTGAGTGAAGTTTTTGATTCTTTATTTCGAAAACACTTAATTCAAGTCTATCGTTTGTTAGGTAAAGTCCATCCAGGCGAACTGGACGAGCCAATTAAAAAAATTATTAAAAGATATTATTTCGAACCAAAAGATTTTATCAAACCGATTATTGATGGAAAAGAAAGTAATTTTTATGAATGGCGGCAAGCGGGTACTTTTGATTTTACATCCCGTTTTAGCGTAATGCACAAAGGGCAAGATATTCTCAGAAGGGTTTATTTCGGATTTGATGACAATAATATTTACTTACGTATCGAAACGAATCGAATGCCGCAAAAAGTAAAAATTGAATTTCTTAACCTTTCCGGAGAAATAATTATCGATAAAAATGGAGCGAATTTTATTCATGAAAACGAACGGACCGTCTTAGAAACAGCCTATGAACAATTTTATGAGTTAAAAATTCCAAAATCCTTATTAAATCTAACCGATTTAGAGCTGCAAATGATTATTCAATTTTATGATGGTGAAACTGAGTTGGACGCATCACCCGTTATAAAAATCAAAATTTGGGACGAACGAATCAAGGCTAAGTTCTGGCAAGCATAGGATTAACAATGATTTATAATTACTATTATGATTAAGACGTTCGATGCCCAATATATACCAATTACCTAATAATCCATAAAAACTTGACCCAACCACCGGGTTAATGTATCATAAGGGTTAAAGGGAGCAATTATTAGTCGATATGGTTTCTATTCAGTAATAATTATAATTTGTTTTCTTTTCCTTGGAATAAGCTATGGTGAAGAGAATGTCGAGAAAATTATTTTTCAAGGTAATCAGACGTTCGGGGCGAAAAAATTGATAAAATTAATTAGTACCAAAATTAAACAACCGTTAGACGAAGCGGATTTAATTCAAGATTTACAGACAATAAAAACTTACTATCAAAATGAAGGGTTCTTATCGATAGAAGTTGAGAATAAGATAGAAAATGGTAAGCGGGGAAAAATCGTTTATTTTTTAATTAGGGAAGGACAAAGAGTCAGAATCAGTGCGATAAGTATAGCCGGTTATTCCACTTTTTCAGAAGAAAAAGTTAAGAAGCTATTAAATCTAAAGATTTATGATAACTTAATAACTAGTAACTTAGAAGATGCGAGCAAACGGGTTATCGATTTTTATAAAAACTCCGGTTACCCTTATATTTCAGTGGAACGGGAAACTAAAGTAAATGATAGTCAAGCTGACGTTTATTTCACGATTCAAGAGGGACCATTAAGTTTTCTTAAAGAAGTTAAGATAAGAGGAAATTGGACAGTTAAAACCTGGACAATTATCCGGGCGACCGAGATTAAGCCCGGCGAAAAATTTTCCCAGGAAAAACTGTATCAAGCACAACGGCGGTTGTATGCAACCCGACTTTTTGAACGGGTTACATTCTATTTAATCGGGGTTGAAGAAAAGAAGGAAAGTTTAACCGTCCGTTTTGATGTTGGTGAATTACCGGCGAGGGGTTTTAACTTTGGTTTAGGTTATCAGTTACCGCCCAGCCGTTTTCTCTTTGGTTTGGGATGGGAACATCTGAATATTCTTAACCGCGGACAAAATCTTTCGTTAAATTCAGAATTTACCCCCAATTTTAAGGGTGATTATGAGCTTAATCTCGAGGCGATTTATAAAGTTCCTTATTTGATTAGGGTGCCGCTTAATTTTGCCACAAGACCATTTCTCAATTTAACGAGCCTACAGGGTAATCGGACCACGGAATTTGGTGTCGAAACCGGAGTCAACCGGTATCTCGGGGCAAACTGGGGATTGAATCTGTCAAACCGATTTCGTAAGCTAACATTTTCCTACGCTGACACCACAGCTTTAGATACAACAATTCGCCGGGGAATAACCAACTCGCTGATTTTTAATATTACTTATGATTCGCGCAATAATTTCTTTAATCCGAATCAAGGGTTGTACCTATCACCGATTATTGAAGCAGCGGGTGGTCTTTTATTAGGCAATAATGACTTTCATCGACTCAGCCTCGAGTTGCGTGCTTTTCAAGCGGTATTAGGAGTATTCGTATTCGCATTACGCGGTTTTTGGGGGACGGTTTTGCCTTACGGACGAACTTTAATAATTCCTTATTACGAGAAATATGTTGTGGGGGGGAGAAATACCCTTCGAGGTTATGATGAAAATGCGATCGGTCCGGATAGTATCGGTAATCAGCATTACGGCGATTTTATTATCAATACCAATTTTGAAATTCGGACTGGCTATTACAAAAACTTTGGCTTAGTTTTCTTTTGGGACGGTGGTGAAATTGAAGACCACCTGGATAAATTTAAAATCAGTCGTTATCAATACAGTATCGGTCTCGGCTTAAGATTTAATACGCCGGCTGGACCAATCAGGTTGGATTATGGCAAAAAGTTAAAAAATCCCTTGCCGAAGGACCGAGGAAAACTATATATAGGACTACTCCATGCCTTCTAAACGACAAATTCGCTTTATCGTAATTCTATTCTCCATAGTTTTTATCCTCCTGTTAATTTTTTTCAATTTACAGCGAATTGGGAATTTTGCGATAAAAAGAAGCTTAGGTATACTACAAAAGAACCTCGGTGCCAAACTTAATTATGCTACTGTTACCGGCGATATCTTTCAGAATCCAAGTTTCAATAAGATTCGCTTGATTTTTCCCGGCGGTGATTCTATCGTTGCCCAAAAAGTCAGTTTTTACTATAACCCGTTATCCTTACTGAGTGGTAAGTTTCTGTTTAGCAATATCGAATTAAAATCACCCGAAATTTACTGGCATTCAGCTAAAACGAAGATGGCGAAGCTAACCGCAAAACCAAGAACAATCGCCACACATAGTTTACCTGTGGTCACGATTCCAACTCTGGTCTTGACCGATGGCAAGATTTTTCTCGATTCCGAGCTGCGGATGGAGAACATTCAAACCGTAATCTCGCTGCGCGCCAATAAAAAAATCCTAAAAGTCAATCTTCAGAGACTTTCCTTTCAATTATTGAAAGAAAATTTAAAGTTAAAGGATGCCAAAGGCATTATTTCCTTTGACGGGGTGGAATTGAAAGTCGATACCCTTAATTTGAGAACCAATCAAAGTCAAGCCGTGCTGAAAGGAAAGGTTAATTTAACCAAGCCCGAATACGAAATTCAGATTCGAGATTTATCGCTCGATATGGCGGAATTAATAAAGCAACAAGGAAAATTGAATATTAAAGGAAGAGTCAATATCAGTAAAACCGGGATAAAGGGTAAAGTTAACTTAATCTCAAATAACCTGAAAATTGAAAATACACCCTTGCCTAATTGTCGTGCCGATATTTCTTGCGCGGAAGATTTAGTCAATTACACTTTAAAGACTATTGATCCAGTGGCGGAAACGATTGAAGCCAAGGGCGAAGTTAATCTGACCAATTTATCTTACCAGGGTGAATTTCGTTTTCGAAATTTTTCCCCGATTTCTTTCGTACCGGGCAAAATTCCCCAATTACAAATGGACGGAGTCATTAGTTTTTCCGGGGTAAAGAAAGATACAATAAAACTACAATTAAAATCACGTTTAAGAGAATTTCCCGTAGATAGCTTATTTTTGGCTGCGACGATGGCAAAAAATAATATAAAGGTGAGCCAAATTAAATTAACCAAAGACAACAAAGAATTGACCTTGGCTGGGTCGTTAAACCGAACCAATATCAAACTGAGTTATAATTTAAATAATTTTCCTTTAACCTTTGCCGAAAAATTAGTTAACCTTAAAGCGTCGGGAAATATTACCGGTAAAGGTGAGCTGGCGGGAAATTATGACTCCTTGGCAGTTTCCACCGATTTCAGCATAACCAGAGGCAATATCGAGCAGTTTAATTTTGCCAAACTCCAGCTAAATTTTGCATCGTCCAATGTCCGTAGGTTTTTTTCGAAACAAGTCGGTATTTATCCAAATCAAATTAAGAACCTAAACCTATCAGTCGATACTTTAATTTTCGGAAAAAGAGAAATCGGCAATTTAGTATTACAAGTAAAGGATACGACCTTTGATTTACTGGTAAAAAATACTGATTTAGCTTTAGCCTCGAACGGTAGAATCTTATTCAACAAGAATAGTTACCAGAGTATGGTTGATTATTTTTCGTTGACGCGGGCGGAAGAAGTTGTAAGAGCTAAGCGACCATTTCGAGTGGAAAAAACTAACCAACAGTTTAATTTGACCGGTTTCCAATGTGATTTTGCCGGCGGCGAACTGAATTTAGACCTTAGCTTTAAAGAAATAACCCAACCTAATATCCAGTTAGAACTGACAAATATTGATTTGAGTAAATTAAGGAAATTTCTGGGTTATAAAAGCGATATTAATGGCTTAATCAATCTTGATTTAAAAACCAATAATAATTATCAACTGAGTTTTACAGTAGGCGACTTTAAAGACCCTAATTCCGTAATTGATTTAAAATCATTAGAAGGTGAGATAGCGGTCACCAAAAACGAGATAAAAATAAATAAATTGAATTTGACAAACAAGAAGGAAATTTCGACTATTTCCGGCGCGATTAATTATGCCTGGGAGCCTAAAACCAGAGCATTTACAATGGGTAACCTTGCGTTAAAGGCAACGCTCGCCGACCCCGGCATTTGGATATTATCATTTTTAAAAGGTATTTTAGATGTTAAATCCGGTAATATCTATGGTACGATTGAAGCAAAAGGGGATGTACGAAACCCGATTTTCAGCGGTAGGGCACGGGTTAACGATGCTAAGATGCTAATCGTGGCAACCAATTCGACGGCAGAAAAAGTTAACGCTGAATTACTTTTTGACCGTAACCGAATCGTGCTGACTAAAATTATTGGTCAAGTCGGTAAAGGTTTAATAACCGGTTCGGGCTGGACCGAGCTGCAAAGACTGACCACGGTCAAGGCGCTCCAATATGATATAACTGGTCAAGATTTACCGATTCATCCCCAGAAAGATGTCTACGCCATAGTTAACGGTAGTTTACAAATTGCCTGGCAGCAAAATCAACCTACTTCGCTCATCGGTAATATCACCGTAAAAGAAGCGTTATTGACCATTGGTTTTGGCAGCGAAGTTAAATCTGGTTCGGCATCTAACCTAATCTATAATATGACCGTGAAGGGTGAGCGGGGAATATGGCTGCGCAATTCCTATTGCGATATAGAACTTTCAACCGACTTGAACCTCAGAAAAACTTTAACCGAGACTTTCTACTCCGGCGAACTTAGCACCCGACAGGGCAACTTCTATTACCTCGACCATAATCTTACGATGACCGAAGGTTCAATAAAATTTGACAATATCAACGAACTTAACCCCGATTTAGACTTAAATGCCGAAATGTACACGCGGTCGATGAAGATAAATTCTGAAACCCCGGAACGGGTTAAGATTAAATTACAAATGACCGGTACCCTCAAACAACCGGTTTTTAACTTCTCTTCCGAACCATCGGTACTTAGCCAGGACGATATCTTGTCCTATTTGACTTTAAATGTCATCCCGCAAGAAATAAGTGTGGCTGAGCAAAGACAGGTTTTTAATAAATTAATCTCCGAACGGTTCTTGGGTTATTTTGAACGGGAGATTGCAAAAAAACTGCGTAATTATATCCGGTTAGATTATCTTCAATTCGAAAGTGGTCTGTTTGAAGGCGGAAAAACGGCTAAAGTCACGGTGGGTAAATATATCGCCCAAAACCTTTATGCTACCTATACCCATAACATTTCTGGTTTTACTCAGGATATCTTTAAAGTCGAATATTACATAACCAAATCCCATGAGTTGGTTGGTGAAAGGGACGAGCAGGGTCGCTACCGGTTAAAATACCAGTTCAAGTTTCGGTACTAAGTAATTATAAAGTGATTACAACGCTAAAAGATTCGATTACAGCGATTTGCTTTTTTGCTGACATCGTCATCAAGCTATCGTCGTAATCAAACACATAATGTTCGCTGATATTGTAATTCCTAATACCAAATTAGACGAATTAACCTATAGTTATGACGAAAAATTAGCATCGCTAATCAAAGTTGGGTCAGCGGTTAAAATCGAACTTAGGAAAAAGCAAACTTCGGGAATTGTGGTGCGAATTAAAGAAACCTCCGAAGCACCTTATACCAAAGAAATCAAAGAAGTTATCGAAACCGATTTCTGTGACCAGAATCTTTTACGACTTACCAATTGGGTGAGTAAGTATTATATGGCAAGTTGGGGTGAAACTTTAACTTTAGCCGTGCCCAAAGGTGTCTATGGTTATAAACCGAAAAAACAATCCGATTCAATATCTCAGGTCATTGAAGGACTTGCGCCGACTTTAAATTTAGAGCAGCATCAAGCCGTCAGAAAAATCTTACCCCGGCTAAAAAAAAATAATTTCAAAGTCTTTCTTTTATTCGGGGTAACCGGTAGCGGCAAGACCGAAGTCTATCTTCGTTTAATTGAAGAAGTATTAAGGCTTAATAAATCAGCAATCATCTTAGTCCCAGAAATTGCCTTAACGCCATTCTATATCGAAAGGTTTACCCAGCGTTTTCCCAAAGAATTGGCTTGTATTCATTCATCTTTGCTTGCTTCCCGACGTAAAGAATACTGGCAGCGGATACGAAATGGTGAATTTCGGGTCGTTATCGGACCACGCTCCGCGGTCTTTGCTCCGTTAAAGAACCTTGGGTTGATTGTAGTTGACGAGGAACACGACCCTTCCTATAAAGAAAAAGACCGTAATCCGCATTACAATGCGCGGGATGTAGCGATAATGCGGGCTAAATTAGAAAATTCAATAGTTATTCTGGGTAATGCTACTCCTTCCATCGAATCTTTCTATAATGCCGAGCAGAAAAAATACGAACTTTTAAACTTAAAATCACGGATTGATAAAAAACCTTTACCCAAAGCAATAATCGTGGATATGAAGAAATACAAAGCCCGGGTATTTTCACCATTGCTATTTAACGAAATTCTCCGCCGACTCGATACCGACGAGCAGATGATTTTATTTCTTAACCGCCGAGGTTTTTCCCGGTATATCCTCTGCACGGCTTGTGGCTATGTGCCAAAATGCCGTTATTGCGGAATACCTTTGATTTTTCACAAGCCGGAAAAGTCCTTGCGTTGCCATTTCTGCAAGCACGATGAACCAATCTTTGATACTTGCCCTAATTGTCAGGGCACTGATTTTCTCTTTGGCGGCACTGGCACGCAAAAGGTTGAAACCGATTTGAAAAGAATCGTACATAAAACGCCGATGGTTCGGTTAGATCATGATACGACCCGAAAACGGGGTGAGCTCGAGCGGTTATATCATTTGTTCGATGAAGGCAAAGCTAAGATTCTGGTCGGAACTCAAATTGTTACCAAAGGGTTCGACTTTCCCAAAGTGACTTTAAGCGGTGTCATTTCGGCGGATACCGCTTTGAATCTGCCCGATTTTCGTTCGGCGGAAAGGACTTTTCAGATGCTAACCCAGATTGTGGGTCGAGCCGGCAGAGGGGAGAAGTTAGGTAAAGCAGTAATCCAGACCTATCATATTGACCATTATGCGGTTCGTTACGGCGCCCAGCAAAATTTCTTGAAGTTCTATGACCGAGAAATAAAGATTCGCCAGCAACTACAATATCCGCCTTTTACCAAATTAGCTTTGATTAGAATCTTCTCATCCGATGAGAAAGTAGCCCAGACCATAGGGGAGACCTTAAAAGAGAAATTCAAGGATAAAAAGGGCGTAGAAATCTTTGGACCGGTGCCGGCATTCCGGCAAAAGAAGCGGCGGACTAATATTTATCACTTATTATTAAAACTGCAAAAGGATTTAAACTTTCATACTTTATTTGACCGTAAGGATTTGGTATTTACCAAAGCCAGAGTCGATATCGACATCGACCCGGTCGAGATTTTATAACCACTTTTTTTCACCACCGAGGACACAGAGAGTACTGAGATTAGTTTTTTCTATGTTATCTCTGCCATCTCAGTGGTTTAATGTTATTTCTATTAAAATTTAGAAGGAAACGCCGAGGAACACAAGAAACCCGAGTCCGGAAAAATCGAGTTTTGCTTCGCGACTGTTCTGCACCGGAGTCGAAGAAATGTATAAATACTTGTCTGGATTGAAGAACCAGAGTTCTTGTTCTCTTCTTGGGATTAGCGGTAGATAAGTATAATGACCCTCAATACCCAGGTTGATAAACTTTATGGGTAACCGAAAGCCAATGCCGAGTTCCGAACCGATTCCCCAAAAAGTAAATTCTTGCTGAGGTTGGGCTGGTTTTAATGTTTCAAATCGGAAATAAGCAAAGGATAAAGGAAAACCGGTCTTTAAATAAAAGCCATATTTCAAATAGACAAGGAAACTTATCGGTAAATTGTAATAATTTATCGAATATTTTTGGACAATGCTTTCCTGGGCTGAACTGAACTTAGCATCAACGTCGTAGCTCCAGTAACTGAATCTTAGTGCCCAATTGACATCCTTGGCAATCGGTTTGGCAAGGGAAAATCCCCATTCCAGACCCTTTTCTTTGATGAAATTGGTTGCATAACCGGAAGTCTCGGCAACCGCTTTTAAATAATCGAGATGATGGGTGAGGTCGGAAAGGGAATGATTATTAAAAGCGAGATTAGCGTTTAGGGAAAGGTTAAAGTAGAACAGGGTCAAAAGCAGATTCATGGTTCCTTGTCGGTATCATGGAAAAGATATAAAAAGTCACCGCCACGAGTAGTCGAGACAAACAGATAATAATCATTTCCTTCGCAGGCAAGTTTTACATCTGAATCGGTAATATAGCCCGGAGCATTTATTCCGATTGTGATGTCTTTCCAATTACTACCTTGCCTTTTCCAGCATTCTGCCTTGTCACTAATGACAAAAACACCGATTAGACCGTTTTCCGCTAAATCAACCGCCATAAACTCTTCATTCCCTATCTTTTCCCAGTTTTGATTGGTTTTATCGAATTGCCATATTTTCATTCTATCGGTTGATAAACCATAGACCTGATTCGAATCAACCAAGATAAAATCTAAATATTCCGGGGTCGGGGTTGAATGCCAGGTTTGACCGGAATCATTCGTTATTGATAAATAATTGATACCGAGCGAATCATTAAGTAAATAAAGCGAACCCGGGTCATAGGGGTCGGGTTTAAAATCTTTTATCTCACTTTTCGCCAAAAGTAATTCTGAACTTGCACCGCCATCGTAACTAATTTTTAGACTATCCTCAGTCGCAAAATATAGGGTGAAAGTGTCAAAAGGAGAAAAACTATAAGATTTTATTCTACCGGATAAACTTTCGGGCGTTTCTCCATTCTTAACCAGATAAAGCACTGAGTATTCATCGAGAATAAGCAACCAATTGGGATTTAAGCGCGATACTTCAAAACTCGTTATAACTTTATTGATTTCAACGATCTTACGCCAAACGCTGTCGAGACTGTATATTTCATCCCAATCGGCAATGAAGATTTTACCGTTTATCACTTTCATATCATTAATTGACCGGTGAAAATGATTGATTTCCTGCCAATAATCGCGAAAAACATCGCCTAAGGGAACCGGTTTGGAACGGAAAGCTGGTCCCAAGCGCGGACAGTTATCACCCAAAAGAAAAATGAAGAATAGATAGAGAAGTATTCTTTTCATTTTAGCGAAAAGAAGAAAGCCGAACCAAACCTCGGGTAGGCAATAAATTGCTTATCAAATAAAGCTTCATCGCTAATCACCGGTAGAATAATTTCCGAGACGAATTCAATACGATTGGAAAGTCTGGTCCTTATTCCCAGCGGAAAAGCGAATCTAAAATTATCATAATTTCCAAAAGTTGGACGGTATGAATATAGAACAAACAAATCTGAGGTTGATATGCCGCCGTATAAAAGAATTTCTTTGGTAACTTCTTTGCCAATTAACATTGATAAAGAATATGGCAGATAATAGGTCGTTAAACCCGCAGTTAGGGCAGCAAAGAATCCATACTTTTTAGGGGTAACTAACTTAATATTTAGAAATGAAAATGAAGTCAGCATTATATCTAATCCTACTCCCCAGCCACTGTGATAAACCTTACCGTAGGAGAAATATAATGGCAGGTTATAAATTTCGGCTGGGTATCTAACCCCTTTTTCTGATTCAGATATTCGTGATTCTAAAAAACCGGCTCCGACCTTCGGTTTTTGATAAATTTCGGGTGATTTCAAATATAAATTATCCGGAACGCAGGAAACTATTAAAAATAAAAGAAAAACGATAAAAGTATACCTCATATAGCAATCAGTTCAATTTATCTTAAGCAACAAGGTAATTTAAAATAAAATAAGTAAGAAGTCAAGCTATTCAGAGGGCAAAAAATATTTACCATCGACATCGACCCGGTTGGGATATTATAACCACTTTTTTTTACCGCCGAGGACACAGTTTTAAATTCCCAATTCCGAATTTAAAAATTCTGTGCATTCTGTGTCTTCAGTGGTTATTATTTCCGCTCCCTTGACCGAAGAAGTTGGGTGACGGTGAATTGGTTTAATCATCTTTCTTGTGAAAATCTTGTGGTTTCATTTATTAGCTTCGGTTCTTCTATTTTTGATATGCGTTGGAAATAGCGTTCAATCCATTCGGTGGCAAACTTACGGTTCGAACAGAATACAATTTGAAGTTTAGGAAAATTAGCAAATAGTTCGGCAATGATTTCCGCCACGAACCCGGCGGAATAGAATTTACACTTTTTGGGGTCAACCAAATCTGCATAATTTGCTTCGATAAGCAAAGCACAGTATTTATAAGCAGCGATCATTTCCAATAGCCGAGTCTTCAAAACATCAAATGTAGCGATTTCGTGAATAAAACCATCTTTAGTCTTTCGCTCAACTACGGCAATTACCTCGCCGCTTGAAAGTTTCAAAGCATAGTCGCCGCTCGGCAGTATTTCTTTTTCAAGCTTATATTTTGGAAAGTTATAACCGTATCGCTCTCGCTTGTCTCGAACGATAGTCAAATCTCGACGCTTACCAGCTTCTGATAAGTACGCACCGCCACGGTGTGCCATAGCGGAAGATTGGGTAATCCAGAATGTCTGCTGATAGGTTTTTCCAGGATTAGATTTTGATTTCTTCTCTATGGTTAAGAACCAGGACCGCTTTTTGATTTTACGGTCTAATACCACGACTAATTTTCGACCATAACGGGCGATTTTCTTGATTTGACAGGAATCAACTGGTTCAAGTTCTTCAGGAAGTTGTTCTTCAGTTATTTCTTGACCGGCGATGCAGAAAATATTTTTCCCGGGTCCAGGCCATTTGTCCTGCACCGCATAGCTCAGAAATTTCCTTGGTTCGTGTTCAACCAGCAAATGAAAGGGAAATCGTTTATTCTCTTGTTGATACATCAACCAGCGCATTGGGGTTCCTCCAATAATTGATTTACAATCCGATTCGTATCGTTGAGTAACACTCTCAATCAAATTCTAAGACGAAATAAACAGTTGTCAATCACAATGCAAAAATATGAAAATTTTATTATTGTTCAGAAACAACAAGATTTCATCCGCTTTAGACGTAGCGCGAGGGGCAGTGTTGCGATTCACCGCACAGAAGATGGAGACAGGACTAGTCCCTGTCCAAAATTTATTAGTTCAACAGTGACTTGGACGAGACTTAGACGAGACGAAAAACCATTAAAAGGATTTGGTCTGTTTAGTGTCCCATAAAAGTCCCTGTTTAAGAAAGAAACTGACAGTTCACCTCTTACAGATTGGGGTTTCTCTCTTAAAAGGTCGGGCTTGTGCGTGTAGTGGTTTAGCTATTCCATTTTTATTTTTCGGATATTATTTTCAATTTGCTCAATTTCTCTTTTCGCCCCGATTTGTTTAAAGATTTCAAGAGCTTGATAAAGATAATTGAGTGCTTTCTCTTTTTCCCCTTTTTGGGCATAGATTACACCAATGTTGCAAAGTTCAACGGCTTCACATTCTTTGTAATCAAGCTCTTTTGAAACTTTCAATCCTTCTTCAAAATATTTCAGGATTTCATCCAAATCTCCTCTAGTCTGATAGATTAAACCAATGTTACCAGGGTCTTCGGCTTCGCCTTCTTTATTACCCATATCTCTATCAATCTTCAGAGCGTTTTCATGACAATTCAGGGCTTTCTCTAAATCGCTTCTTGCCTGATAGGATGCTTCAATATCACTAAGTTGTGCCTTTTCGCTTTCTGTTCTGATTGTTTGTATCATCTCGTCAATTTCATTGACTTCACTTTGAGCACCAATTTCTTTGAAGAGGATAAGGGCTTGACTTAAATAATTTATTGCTTTGTCGTCCTCTCTTTTGGTTAGATAAATTGAGCCAAGCCCCAAAAGCATTCTTGCTTCGTGCTCTTTAAATCCTATTTCTCTGTCAATTTTTATCGTTTTTTCAAAATATTCTAAGGCTTTCTCTAAATCTCCTTTCATTTGATAATTTAGTGCGGCGTTGCCAAGTTGTTCTGCTTCACTTTCTTTTTCGATGGTTTGTATCATTTCTTCAATTGTCTTAATTTCTTCCCAGTAGTCGACTTCTTCAAAGATAATCAGAGCTTGGTTTAAATACCCGATGGCATCATTTTTTTTACCTCTGGCATAGCTGATTGATCCGAGACCTAAAAGCATTTTACCTTCGTGTTCTTTAGTTCCTATTTTTCTGTCAATTCTTACTGCTTTCTCAAAATATTCTAAGGCTTTGTCAAAATTGCCTTCCATTGAATAGATCAATCCTATGTTACCAAGAATTCTCGCTACACTTTCTTTGTCTCCAATGTCTAGCTGTATTTTAAATGCTTCATAATGCAATTTCAGAGCATCCTCAAGTTCACCCTTTTTTTGTTTGATAAGCGCTATCGCTTCCAACTGTCTGGCTTCTATTCCCGTATCGCCGATCTTGGCTGAAATTCCTTTTGCTAATTCATGATATTTCAGAGCCTTATCCAAATCGCCTTTAGCCTGATAGATTATACCCATGTTGCTAAGATCTTGTGCTTCTCCTTCTTTGGAATCTATTTCTTTATCAATTTTTAATGCTTCTTCATGATATTTTAGAGCTTTATCCAAATCGCCTTTTATACTATGGATTAAGCCAATATTACCAAGTTGTCTTGCTTCCTCTTCTTTACCTCCTACCTTTATACCTATTTCTAATGCTTTTTCATAATATTTCATAGCTTCGTCTAAATTACCTTTCGTCTGATAAATTACCCCAATGTTGCCAAGGATTGTAGCTTCATCTTTCTTATTACCTATGTTTCTGACAATCTTTAAAGCATCTTCAAAATAATTCAGAGCCTCATTGAAATCCCCTTTTGTCACAGAGATTCCCCCAATGTTGATAAGTTCTCTCGACTCCTCCTCTGTACTTCCTATATCTTTGCTTATCTTCAATGCTTCTTTATAGTATTTTAGGGCTTGGCTTAAATTTCCTCTCGTTTTATAAATCAGTCCAATGTTATTAAGTTGTCTTGCTTCCTCTTCTTTACCTCCTACCTTTATACCTATTTCTAATGCTTTTTCATAATATTTCATAGCTTCGTCTAAATTACCTTTCGTCTGATAAATTAGTCCGGTATTCCCAAGAATCGTTGCTACGTATTTCATATTTCCAACATCTTCAGCAATCTTTAATGCACTATTAAAATATTTTAGGGCTAGGTTTAAATTACCTTTCATTTGAAAGATTAACCCGATATCTCCGAGCGCAGCTGCTTCGCCTATCTTGTCGCCCTTCCCCCTATGAATTTCTACTGCTGCTTCGTAAAATTCTAGGGCTTTATCTAACTCGCCTTTCGTCTTATAAATCAGCCCGATGTTAGTAAGTTGTCTTGCTTCTTCAGCTTTACATCTTATCTCTTTGTGTATCTTTAGTGCCTCCTCAAGGTACTTGAGTGCTTTGTCTAAATCACCCTTTGCCTTATAGACTACCCCGATATTGCCGAGATTTACCGCTTCTCCAGTTTTATCCTTAATTCTTCTAGCCAAATCAAGAGATTTCTCATAACATTCAATTCCATTACTGAACTTTGCTATTTCGACACATATTGAACCTGCTATAAAATATTTTAGATATTCCGCATTCTTTTCGAATCCTTTAGCCCAATCGACAATCTTTTCTTTCCAATTTGGTTCATATTTAATTTCTTCGTAGTTTCCGATATCTCTTTCGAACGAACACCAAAGCACTTTAACGAACCCATTGGTGTTAAATATAATCCTATTTCCAGAGAATTTTTTAAATGGATTCTTAATTTCCTCTTTCTTTATATCCTCTACCTTTTCTATAATAGAATTAGAATGTTTTACAAAAATTATTTCTTTTTGGTTTTTATTTATAGTTTGTATCGAAGGAGTTATATCAAACATATCCGAACATGAATACCCAAGAATTAAAACTTTGTTGTGTCTTCCAGTTGAGAACAGATCTCTTAACAAATTAATTCTTGTTTCAGAAAGAATCTTACTCGCGACCATACTTAGAGTTGTTCTTATACTTTCCCTTTTCTCAATACTACCGTGGATTTTAATAATCCTTATCGTCTCATTTTCTTTATTAAAATCAATATTTGAGAATTGTTTTTCATCATAATATACCTTAAAATCCCGATCTCTTTTTAAATTTTCTTTTTCTAATGCCTTTTCTATCAAGCTGTCAAAATTGGTCGTGAATATGATTCTGAGATAGCCTTTTTTAGCAAATCTTGCTATTAGAACATGATTTGAGTTGGGTTCCCCATCTACAAATATATCCAAAATTTTTGAAATATCAGTGTTATCTGATATTGATTCTATAAATGCCTCAAAAGGAAGATTAGATTTCATTACCTCGTCTATATCTTCATTTTTTATTGGCAGCTTGTTTAGGATTGCTAATTTCAATTCGTTTGCTAAGGGTAACCCGGAATTATAAGAAATCCCTGCTCCACAAAACAAAGCCAATTCACCTCTTCTTATCGACTCGTTTATCTCCTCTATATAGCTTCCCATGCTTTTTAAGACTCCTATAACTTTTTTGGGAGTAGCAGGTTTCGGGTCCTCTTCTTTCGAATTAGGATTAAGAAGCAAAAGAAAGTCTGTATACTTATTTTCAAACTATTCGCCTTTTATTTTTCTGACATTGTCTTCAATTTGTTCAATTTCTATTTTCGCCCCAATTTGCTTAAAGATTTCAAGAGCTTGATTATAATAATTGAGGACTTTAGCATAATCACCTTTCAGCTTATAGATTGAGCCGATATCACCCAGCACCGATGCTTCGTCTCTTTTATTGCCCATTTCTTTATTTATTTTTAAAGCATCTTCCGAATAATTGAGTGCCTTAGCCAAATCGCCTTTTTTCTGATAAATCAAGCCGATGTTACCAAGTTGGACCGCAATGCCATCTTTTCTGCCGATTTCTCTATCCAGTTTTAATGCCTCGTCAAAATATTGCAGAGCTTTATCTAACTCGCCCTTTGCCTGATATATTGAACCAATGTAGCCGAGTTGCCGGGCAATGCCTTCTTTCCGACCCAGTTCTTGATTAATTCTCAATGCTTCTTCATAATATTTGAGCCCTTTAGCTAAATTGCCCTTATTCTCATAGATTAAGCCAATGTTGCCAAGCTGGATTGCTTGCTCCTCTTTGCTGCCCATCTCCTGCCAATTTTTTAGTGCTGCTTCGTGATATTTCAAGGCTTTATCTAAATCACCTTTATTATAATAGATTACGCCGATATTACCAAGTTGTCGGGCGGTTTCTTCTTTATTGCCAATCGCTTGTCCAATCTTTAACGAATCCTCAAAATAGTTTAAAGCAGTATCAAACTCACATTTCTTCCAATAGACTATGCCAATATTGCCGATGACGGTTCCTTCATCCTTTCGATTACCAATCTCCCTCATTATTTTTAAAGCCGCTTCGTGATATTTCATAGCTTCGTTTAAATCGCCTTTGGTCTGATAGATTAAGCCAATTCGGTTAAGGTCCGCACCTTCGCTTCTTTCATTACCGATTTCTCGGTGAATTTTTAATGCTTCGCCATGATATTTCAAAGCTATATCGAAATCACCTTTGGTCTGATAAATTGAACCAATGTTGCCGGTGGTGGCTGCTTCGCCCTTTTTGTCATTATACTGTTTAGCCAGACGCAGCGACATCTCATAATTTTCTAATGCTAAATTTAATTTGCCAATACGATAATAGCAATAGCCAATCAGGTTGAAAAGACCAATTAATTCATGACCTTTCGCCTCATTCATTGATTTCTTAAATTCTTCTATCGCCTCATCCCATTGGTATTGGTTCATCCGATTAGTGCCTTCTAAGAACGGATTAAAAACTGGGGGTTTGGCAGCCGATAAACCGTTGACGTAAATCGGAATCCCAAAATGTTTCTCAATATTTTCAATATTCTTATTGGCTAATTCAGCCTTTCTAACCGCATCTTCGGCTTTTCTTTCAATTTCTTTCAGTCGTTCGGCTTCTTCTCTTATCAAGCGGCTGCGGCGTGGCAAAGTCCAGGCGAAAAGAGTAATCAATATGCCGACGACGGCAATAACCACCCCTAAAACACCCCAGAAAATTTCGACAGGAATTTTAAAGCCTAACAAAGCTACCATTTATCTAATGACTTTACCGATAAGATATTATATGTCAACAAGTTTTAAATGACTTTTATCGAGCTATTTTGATGGGTCGCACAGTTAGAATGAGTTTTTATCTGAGTGTGTCTCCTTTATTCTATGGTTAAATTTTTTTATGATTTAATGAGGTCATTGATATTGGCTAAATTTTTAGTATATTGCTTGTATGTTTCCGGCTTCATTAACTAAATAGGAGGATACAATGAAAAGGTATAAAGTATTATTTGTAACAATTACTGCTTTCGGCTTACTCGCCCCTTCTTTGTTGTCTGCCCAGATGACCTGGACCCAAGCAACCTCAAGCGCTGGTTGGGCAAGAAGATTTTGTCACAGCTCGGTTGTCTTTGATAATAAGATTTGGGTAATAGGTGGTGATGCCATCGGTGGTGTTAGAAATGATGTCTGGTATTCGACTAACGGTGCGGACTGGACTCAAGCCATTGATTCGGCAGGATGGGGAAAAAGGTGGGGACACAGCTCAGTTGTGTTCGATAATAAAATATGGGTAATGGGTGGAATGAATGCATCTATACGTAAAAATGATGTCTGGTATTCGACCAACGGTGTGGACTGGATTCAAGCGACTGATTCAGCGGAATGGTCAACCCGGTATGGTCTTAAGTCAATTGTATTTGATAATAAGATTTGGGTGATTGGCGGTAATGTCGGTCCACATAGAATGAATGATGTCTGGTATTCGACCAATGGCATAAACTGGATTTGTGCGACTGATTCGGCGGAATGGGAAGGAAGATGTGACCACCAGTTGGTTGTGTTTGACAATAAGATGTGGATTATTGGCGGATTTTCTTATGGCGGGAAAAATGATGTCTGGTATTCGACTAATGGCGTAAACTGGACTCAGGCAACGGCAAATGCCAATTGGTCAGCCCGATATTCTCACACTTCGGTAGTATTGGATGATAAGATGTGGGTAATCGGCGGAGCAGCTACCCAATATAAAAGAGATGCCTGGTATTCGACGGATGGAATAACCTGGATTCAAGCAATTGCCGAGGCAAACTGGTCGGCAAGGGATTATCACACTTCGGTTGTGTTTGATAATAAGATATGGATTATGGGGGAATATGATGGTGATCGTAGAAACGATGTCTGGTATTCTACCGGTCTGAATGGAGTGGAAGAAAAACCTGAACTGCTTTCCGTTGACCCCTTACCTCTGGAAGTATATCCGAATCCGGCAAAATCATTTCTTACTATCCGCCTACCGCGTTCCGCAGACCGCTCAGAAATAAAAATCTTTGATTTATCGGGGAAAATAGTTAAGGAGATTAGAGATTGCTTCCCCGAATCGGGTCGCAATGACAATGTAGTGCGAGTCTCGCTGGATGGCATTAAGAACGGGATTTATTTTGTTAGGGCAGATAATTTTAATCAGATTATAAAAATTATTGTAACCAAATAAGAGGATAAAATGGAAAGGTGCAAAGTATTGTTTATAATAGGCACTGTTCTCTGTGCGCTTCTCCCTGCTTTCTTGTTTGCCCAAATGACCTGGACTCAGGCAACGGCTAATGCCGGCTGGCCAAGAAGGGCTGGCCATACTTCAGTTATTTTTGATAATAAGATATGGATAATGGGTGGTGATGAAGAACCGGGTGATATTTACCGAAACGATGTCTGGTATACTATAAATGGCATAAACTGGACCCAGGCAACATCAAATGCTTCTTGGCAGGCAAGGACTCATCACGCATCGGTTGTGTTCGATAATAAAATATGGGTTTTGGGTGGATGGGACAGTTCAAATACCAGAAACGATGTCTGGTATTCTACAAATGGGGTAAACTGGATACAAGCCACTGCCAATGCAAATTGGTCGGCAAGGTCTGGTCTAAAGGCAGTTGTATTTGATGATAAGATATGGGTGATGGGCGGAAGTTTTACCAATGATGTATGGTATTCTACGGATGGTGTGAATTGGACACAAGCAACCCCAAGTGCACAATGGCCAGTGAGGGGTGCCCATGCTTTGGTTGTATTTGATAATAAAATGTGGGTAATGGGCGGATTTGGTTCGGGAAGTATTAATCAAAACGATGTCTGGTATTCAGCGGATGGTATAAATTGGACCCAGGCAACTGGTAATGCGGGTTGGTCAGCACGATATGGTCATACCTCGGTTGTATTTGATAATAAGATTTGGGTAATCGGTGGAGGAGAAGGCAGCGGCGTTTATAGAAATGATGTCTGGTATTCATCGGACGGTGCAAGCTGGACTCAGGCACTGGCTAATGCTCAATGGGCGGGCAGAGCAATACACACATCGGATGTCTTTGATAATAAGATATGGGTAATAGGCGGATTCAGTTTCACATATCCTTATTCTTACAACGATGTCTGGTATTCAACCGGGCTTGGGATAGAAGAAGAACGCTTACCGCTTTTCGCCAACCGCATTTCGCTGGAAGTATTTCCTAATCCGGCGAAAACATACTTTACTGTCGGCGTACCGCAAACCGCTGGCTGCACACAGATAAAACTATTTGATGTGTCGGGGAAGATAGTAAAGGAGATTACCTTTACGCCTAAGGCGGACCGCAATGATGGTGTCGTGCGAATTTCGCTAAATGGGTTAAAGAATGGAGTGTATTATGTAAAAATCGGTAATGAAACAACAACCAAAAAAATAACAGTAACCAAATAGGAGGATAAAATGAAAAGGTGTAAAATATTATTTGTAGTATGTACTGCTTTCTGCTCACTACTCCCAACAATCTTATATTCGCAGGTCGATACCGCCTGGGTGAGAAAGTATAATGGAACCGGCAGTCAAGACGACTGGTCGTACGATATGGTGATTGACCCACAAGGCAATATATATGTAACCGGAAGAAGTCCAGCTCCTAATGAATACGATGATTGTGTGACAGTTAAATATAATACATCAGGAGTACTGCAATGGGTTACTCGTTACAATGGGGAGGCTAATCTAAATGACGAAGGTTATTGTATCGTACTGGACCGACAGGGTAATGTTTATGCTGCGGGCTACACTACGATTAATGACAGTACCACTGAATATCTGACGATTAAGTATAATTCAAATGGTGAGACGCTTTGGACAAGGAAATATCATGGCACCAATTATGGCGAAAATTCGGTCGGCGGACTTGCGGTTGATAGCGCGGGTAATGTATATGTCACGGGTTTAAGTTATGATTCCGGTTCAAATGGAGACTATGCGACGGTCAAGTATAATTCCTCGGGTGTTCAGCAATGGGTTCAAAGATATAACGGACCAGGGAATAATTGGGATGGAGCTTCATCAATTGCAATCGACGGCGCAGCTAATGTTTATGTAACTGGTGAAAGTGACGATTCTATTACAAATAGTGACTATGCGACTATCAAATATAATACCAACGGTGCTCAGCAATGGGTGACAAGATATAATAATGAACAGGCAAATGGTGGTGAAAGGGCTTCTGCAATCGCAATTGATGGTGCCAATAACATTTATGTAACCGGTCATAGCGACGGTCCTGGTACCGATTATGATTTTGCAACTATCAAATATAATTCAAATGGTGTCGAGCAATGGGTAGCCAGATATAACGGCCCGGGTAATGAACTTGATGATGCTAACGCAATCGCAATTGATAATCAGGGTAATTGCTACGTCACCGGGACAAGCACCGACACAAATCATTATTTTGATTATGCAACAATTAAATACAATGCCAATGGCGACACGGTTTGGGTCCGAAGATACGATGGACCAGGCCACCGGGATGACCGCGCTTGGTCAATTGCCGTGGATAATCATGGCGATGTCTATATTACCGGTGACAGTTATTACAGTGACGATATTCTTGAAGATTATGCAACCATTAAATATAGCTCAGATGGTGTTCAGCGGTGGGTTACCAGATTTGACGGCGAGGAAGCAAGTCACGATTATGCCTTTAAGGTTGCGCTTGATAGTTTTGGCAATGTTTATGTTACCGGTGCGACTGATGATACCGCACAATATGATTACGGCACGATCAAATATGTCCAGTGGCTGGGGATTGAGGAATCAATTGAAAATTGTAAATTGAAAATTGATAATTTTTCAGTGTATCCGAATCCGGCAAAAACGTTTTTCGCCATCCGTTTACCGCAATTCGCTGGACAACAAATTATAAAAATCTTTGATGTGTCAGGAAAGTTGATAAAAGAGATTGCCACGTCTGCTTCGCAGTCTCGCAATGACGTAGTGGCGGAAAAGAAAATATCTCTGAAAGGAATAAATCCGGGTATCTACTTCTTGAAACTTGGAACCGAGGTCAAAAAATTCCTCGTCGTTAAATAGAGTCAACCCGAGTAACCTTACATCAAGCCGGATTGGTTTTAGGCGGTGCCTTAATCAATCGGTTCGTCAGTTTTTTGGATTGCGCGCTTTTTACCCCAAACCGTGCCCTGGGTAAAAAAATGGGCATTATTCCCAATCCCGAAAAACCAGGCTTTGCGATAGTTTATAAGTTTTAACTTACCTTAAGGGTTAAACGGGTCCCACCCGTATTTCTAACCTTAAAAGTGTCTTCTAAGATGTTTTCCATCGCTTAGATTGGACTTTAATGACTCCTCAATT
>Ga0315274_10000854_pt1 | contig 47383 bp, 36 predicted proteins | sample YL17G02_20_MG_FD_203700 | JGI IMG/M metagenome (GOLD analysis project Ga0315274, IMG submission 203700) | Sediment microbial communities from Yellowstone Lake, YNP, Wyoming, USA - YL17G02_20 | ecosystem: Environmental > Aquatic > Freshwater > Lake > Sediment | place: USA: Wyoming | collected... | reverse complement strand
GCCTGTCAGAGCTTCGCGCACAGGTCGACGCGCAGCTTCGACCGGTGCTGCGCCCGGCCGATTTCGAGGCGTTCGATCTCGATCGGGCGTTTAGAATCGCGAGTAACATTGCGGCTGCGCTGGGCAAAGCTCGATGATCACCGACATCAACTCCGAGGACCGGCTGGTCCAGCAGACGTTCGCCGATCACCTGCGCGATGCGCTCGGCTGGGAGAGCGCCTACGCCTGGACCGAGTAGACGTTCGGCCCGCACGTCCGCCACGAGACCGCTCCTGGAGCGCTTCGATCTCAATCCCTCCATCTGGACGAAAGGGACATTCGGGTCTTCTCACGCGGTGCCTTGTCGACACCCTGCTTCTCGTAGCGGCCGCCCGCCGGGCGGCCGCATGCCACCCAAACACGAGACGCGCACGCAGCCCGTCACTCCCGCGCACGCAGTCGTCATCCCCGCATGCAGTCGTCATCCCCGCGAAAGCGGGGATCCAGCGGCGCCGATTCTTTCCTGCCTTCCGATTCTTCCAGCACTCTGGATTCCCGCCGGAGCCTGCCCCGGACTCTGATCCGGGGTGGGAATGACGCAATCGGGCGGGACGGCACGTCGCTTTCGCGCGGCACTCCGAATTCGAGCACGCCCGCCGTCTTTGTTCCCTCTCCCAGGGGAAGAGGGAGATGAGCGTAACCGTCCTGCACAAGGATCCATCTCGGTCCCTCTCCCAGGGCGAGACGGTCAGGGTGAGGGGACAGCAGAACGCACCCGCCATCGCGTGAGACCCTCGGTTGCCTTGTCGGCTCTAGCCTGGGAAGAGCACACTGACGCTCTCGCGCCCGTGAATGCGGCGGATCGCCTCGCCGAACAGCGCAGCCACCGAGACCACCTCGACCTTCGGAGAGAACTCCATCGGTGGCGTCTCCACGGTGTCCGTGACGAGCAGGCGCTCGATTGGACTGGCATCGATCCGCTGTATTGCTCCCGGTGCGAACACGCCGTGGGTCACCATGGCAAACACCCTCGAGGCGCCGTGCTCCACCAGGGAACGGGCCGCTTCCACGAGCGTCCCGCCGGACAGCGTGAAGTCATCCACGATCAGCGCCGCCCGGCCCCTGACGTCACCGATGATCTCGACGACCTCGGCGTGCTCGTCGTGGCCCTTACGCTCCTTGTTGCCAATCGCCAGTGAGGCCCCGAGGTAAGCGGCGTACTTGCGCGCCTTCTTCACAAAACCCGCGTCGGGTGCGACAACCACCGGCTCATGAAGGCCCATCTGCCGGACTCTGTCGCACAGGGCAGGGAGCGCGTACAGATCGTCAACCGGGATCTTGAAGAAACCCTGGATCTGCGGAGCGTGCAGGTCCATCGTCACCATGCGGTCGGCGCCCACTGCCTCGATGGCATCTGCGCACACCCGCGCCCGCACCGAGACGCGCGGCTCGTCCTTCTTGTCTCCTTTGGCGTAGCTGAAGTAGGGCACGACCGCGGTGACGGACTGGGCGCTGGCCCGCTTGAACGCGTCGATCCAGAACAGCAGCTCCATGAAGTTGTCGTTGGCCGGGAACGATGTCGACTGCACCAGGTAGACACTTCGCCCCCGCACGTTTTCGAGAATGCGGACGAAGAGATTCCCTTCGGAAAAGCGCAGCACCTCACCGGCGCAGACCGGCACCCCGAGGTACTCGCAGATCCTGCCAACAAGCTTGCGGCTGCCTGAGCCGCCAAAAACCATGATCTCGTCTGGATCCATCGTCTCCACCTCTGGGTCTCTAATGAAACCCTTCGAAGAAATCACCTTAAGTCCGTTCCGACCGGCCCGGCAGGCGCCCGCCCGAGTCTTTGATCAATCCTTGCCCGAGGTTATCATCAGTCAAGGTGACAAGCGAGACTTCTATCCATGATCTGGAAGACGACTGACGCCGCCACTCCTCGCGACATTGGCCGTTCCAGAGCGCTCCTGATGCTGGTGATCGTGCTGGCCGGCGCCGCGCTCCGCGTTGCCTATGTCAATCGGCCGCTCGACGACCGGATGCGCGCCCCCTGGCGCCAGTCCGACTACACCCAGCTTGCGCGTAACTACTGGCGCGAGGATGCCAACATTTTTCATCCACGTATCGACTGGCGCCGCGACGGCCCGGGTCTTGTCGAGATGGAATTTCCGCTGGTCCCGTGGACCGCCGGCATGTTGTACCGTTTGTTCGGCTACCACGAGGCGATCCTGCGCGCTCTCTCGGCGATCCTCGAAATCGGAGGTCTCCTCCTCTTCGCCGGCCTTGCGCGCCGCCTACTGCCGGAGCCGGGCGCCCTCGCTGCGCTTGCCTTTTACGCTTTCAACCCGCTCCTCATCTATCTTTCGACGGCGATGCAGCCGGAGCCGCTGATGCTGTTCTTCTCCCTCCTGGCCGTCGTCCTGATCGCGCGGTGGGATCGAACGGGGTCGACCGCAATGCTTTTCCTCGCCGCGGCGGCGCTCGGCGGCAGCATCCTGGCGAAGGCACCTGCCGCCTGCCTCGGGCTCATGTTCGCGTTCGTGATCCTGCGCCGGTCAGGCATCGCAGCGCTCAAGGACATCCGCGTGTGGGTCGCGGGCACCCTCGCCCTCGCGCCGCCAGCGGCCTGGTACCTCTGGGCCAGGCATTTCTGGATCCTCTATGGCAACTCGCTCGGCCTGTCGAACGAGAGCCCCTTCCTCGGCCTCGAAATGCTGCGGCGCCCGGGATGGGTCCTCGGCCTCCTGAAGTGGCAGACCCTGGGCGTGCTCATGCCGCTCGGCTGGATCCTGCTCCTGGCGGCGCGCCGCGCCTCGCGCGCCACCACGGCGCTGCCCTTTGCCTGGCTGGGGTCAGTGTGGATCCTGTTCATCGTCTCGGCGCGGACGACAGCGGCCGACTGGGCCTTCTACTATCACTCCATCGCCGTGGCCCCTGCCTGTCTGTTGATGGGCGCCGGCGTCGCGGCGCTCTGTGGCTCTGGGACCACCCGGGTGCTGAGACTGGCCCCGGGGCGTCTGCGCCGGGGTGTCGGGGCGGCCCTCTCGGCCGGGACGATCGTCCTTCTCGCAGCCGCCACGGTGGTCGTGATCCGGGCGCGCGACGGCCGCGAGGACTTGCGGGCCATGCGCGCCTGCGGCCTGCGTTTCGTGAGCGAGATCCCGCCCGAGGGGCATATCGTCGTACGGGGCGGTTCCATGTACGGGAGCTACGGCAGACCGGTGGCCCACGACCGGTCGATGCTGTTCGCGTGGCTCGACCGGAAGGGATTCACCTACGGGGACGAGGAACTGTCAATCCTGATGCTCGCCGGGATCGCGGCCCGTGGCGGCCGTTACTGGATCGCCGACGCCGACGAGATCAAGGGCCCCCTGCGACAGGCGGTCGCGGAGCGCTTCCGTCTCCTTGCCCAGTGCGAGCCCAAATACTATCTCTACGACCTGCAATCCGCGCCGATGGTTTCCCCGGGCTCAGCAAGCCGGGGAATGGGTGCCAAATGAGGAACAAACCGTCAGGGTTGATCTGGCTGGTGTCTGGTTTAGCCCTCGTGTTCCTGATGCCCAGCAACCAGAGCCTTTGGATAGACGAGGGGTTTACGGTTCCGTACGCCCAGGAAGACAGCTTTACCCAATTCATGTCGAGACTGGAAAACGAGCAGGGGTCGGAAGCGCTGATGCCGCTGGGGATGTTCTCATCATGGGCGGGGGCAAAGATTTTCGGACGGTCCGAAGTCGGGCTTCGCGCGGTCAGCGCGCTTTGGGCCGCGGTCGCTGTTCTCCTGCTCTGGCGGGCCGGGGTACTCATAGGGTTTTCCTGGCTCCCGGCATTCCTGGCCTGCCAACCGTTTCTCTGGTACTACGGCGGTGAGGTGCGGCCCTACGCGATGGTCATCGCGATGAGCTCAGGCCTGTTGTATGCGTTCGTGACCATCTTGTCCTCCGAAGGCGATACGAATCGGGGACTTCACGCGCTCTTGCTCTTTGGGCCCCTGCTGTGCGCGACCCATGTGCTTGGGGTCGTGTCTTCAGCGGTCGTTGCCGGGGTGGTTGGCATAGAACTCCTCAGAAGAAGATGGAGACCCCGACCTCGGGACCTCCCGGCCTTCGCGACCTCGGGAGGAGCTCTCGTCCTTCTCGGCCTGTACTACGCCGGGGTGATCTCAAGAGGCGCTGACATCAACTGGGAGGGGCCATGGAAGGTCGGGCTCGGCAACCTTCTGTTTTCCGGCTATGAGCTCCTCGGTTTCATGGGGTTAGGCCCAGGGCGATACGAACTGCGGCAAAGTGCTATCCAGCGAGGGATCGGTGGTGCGCTCCAGGGCCTTGCCCAACCGGCCCTTGTTGGTCTGGCAGTCCTCGCTCTCCTCTACGCCCTGATACCGCTGCGGTTCTGGAGGCGGTCACGATCAGAGCGGCCTGCAGCATATGGGCTCGCGCTCAGGGCTGGCTTCGTGATCATGGGAACAGCGGGTATCATGTTCGTCCTCTGCCTTATCGTCGGTTCCCCATTCTGGGGGCGTCACCTGGCTTCGTTGCTGCCGTTCTCGGTCCTTGTCGTTGGCATCGCGACCAACGCCCCGGACGGCAGCGGTCGAAGGTCGCTAAACATGTTGACGTTGCTCCTTGGCGCGACTCTGCTGACCTCCAGCCTCCTGGTGCGGTTCCATCCCGATCACCGGCGCGATGATTACCGCGGTGCAGCGCGCATCGCACGCATCGCGGTTCAGCAGGGGGAAACAGTCTGGTGGGCGGCGGCGCCTGAATCTGCCGAATACTACGGCGTGGTGTTCTGTCGCGTAGGCGCGGCTGAACAGCGAGCGTGCGTGGTTCGCACCGACAATCGCGATAACGAAAAACTCAAAGGCCTGCCGGATCCGGATGTGATCCTGATCAGCAAGCCAGAGCTTCATGACAGAACCGGCGAGGTACGACGCTACATTGAGGAACACGGGTTTCAATTGAAGTGCCGGTTGATGGCTTTCGAGGTGTTCTCGTTGCCCTGAGAATCGAACAAGAGGCGCCGCCGATTACCGCGCCCGACAACTCACTACTTTGGCCTGACGCAGTGTAATTGGGGCTCTACGCAGGACTTCCTGAGACCGCCCCGGCCAGCCTGGACAGCGCTCGGACTTGCGCTATCCTCGAACTCAGTGAAAAGGAATCTCGTATCCCTCGGCTTCTCGTCGTGCTTGGCAGGTGACTGCGTGACCAGCGTGGATCGGTGCTCGGCCGAGGCTTATCGACGGGACCTCAGCTGCAGAGGCGTTGAGGCGCACGAGTCGGGACATCTCGCGAGGTGTAGAGCATGCATCTGACTTTGCTGCCGCAGGTGCTCCTGGTAAGAACCGGCCCTGTGGACTACGCCGTGTGGAACTACGGCGGCCTTCTCGGCGTTATCCAGCGCCGCCGCTTCTGGCTCGTTCTACGTCTCCTCTCCTCGCGGACCTTCAAGTCCGTTCTCGAGGTCGGCTACGGTAGCGGGGTCTTTCTGCCGGAGCTGGCAAAGCGGTGCAGCGAGCTGTACGGCATCGACATCCACACCTGTGACCGCGAAGTGACGGCCGCGTTGTCGAAAGTGGGCGTACGCGCGACCCTGAGAAGCGACAGTGTCACGGCCATGCCCTTCCCGGATGCGTCCTTTGATTGCGTAGTGGCCGTCAGCGCCCTCGAGTTCGTCGATGACCTCGACGCGGCGTGTGCCGAGATCGCACGGGTCTTGAGTCCGGATGGAACGCTGGTCGTAGTCACGCCGGGCCATTCGGTGCTTCTCGATCTAGGCCTCCGCCTCCTCACTGGGCAGTCTGCGAAGGCGGACTTCGGTGATCGCCGAGCGAAAATTGAGCCAGCCCTTCAGGACCACTTCAAGCTGCTTCAGCGCCGCCACTTCCCGCCCTTCGTCCCGGCGGCGGGCTGCGTGTATCGTTGTTTCCTCCTACGCAGACTCTGAAGGGCCTTCGTTGGCAATCGCACTGCGTCAGACTCATCCGGCTCTCGAGATCCATTCGCGGTGTCACAATGACCGTCGAGGTGTTCGAGTTGCCCTGAATATCGAATGAGGGACCCCGCAAAGCTTCGAAGAGAAGATTCTGTTGAGGACAACCCCTCTTCCTAGGCCTTGAGGTTCAGTTCCCCTGGCGAGTGAACCGCTAAGGATGAGTTCTGTTGCAGCTTCCTTGCCTGCTCGCCAAGGGACGTGACAGTGTACCACGCATCAAGGCTCCCCAGCACCCGACTCAGCAACTCGCGCTTGCGGGTTGTGTCCAGCTTCATCGCCGGGAAGAAGGTCAGTTCCGGCACATCCGAGGAGTCGAGGAAATCCAACGGGTGAAGTAGCAGTGAAGGCTCGGTACCGCTGATCCGGCACATCCACAGCGCGGTTTTGAAGTAGAGCACGGCGAGTCCGATAGAGAAAGTGCTTAGGTAGAGCAAGTAGCTGAAGTGGAAAGGCAGCTTGAGCAGAGGCATGGTGGTCACGGGGATTTCCAGCAGTTGACCATTCTCGAGTTGCCAGCGATAGGGACGGACCGGCCGCAACCCGTCCCTCAAGCCACCGAACAAGACCTTCCGCCGGGTCTTTTCTTCGTCTTTGAGATCAGATGTCAGGAAGTAGTACGCCCGAGCGAGAGGCCCGAGGAATGTGGGGAGAGTCGATGCGTCGTAGACGTAGCCCCTCCGCGCCAGAACTCTCAGCGTGGACCCGGAAAGGCTGTAGCCGGGGCCTCGGAAGCCCTGTGGCTTGCGGCCTGTCGCTGCCTCGACAGCCTCCTCCGCCCGAGCGATCTCCTGCTCGATCTCCGACTCTGAGTAGAGGTGCAGCCAGGGCTCGTGGTGGAAGGAGTGGTTGCCCATCTCGTATCCCGCCGCGGCCAGTGCACCGAGCGCCTTTTGGTTCCGCTCGAGGGCAGCGTCCTGCCCGACCACAAACACGGTGATGGTCCAGCCCCACTGGCCGAGGACGTCGAGCGCCCGGGGCACCACAACGTCGAGGTACGACGGGAGAGCTTCCCAACCCGGGTCGCCGTGCGTCTTCATGTAGGACCACTGGTTGTCGAGATCGAGCGACAGAGAGCACACTGGTTTGGCCATGTCAGAAGTCCCTTGCGGCTCTTCCGGCTGGGTCGGGGCCGCCGCGCGCCCCGAGGAGATCGGGCAACGCCTCCTCGGCGAGTCTGACCGTCTCGTTGACGTTGAGGGTCCCGTTGACGATGTGCGCCGAGTTCAGAATGTGGACCCCGAATAGAGACGTTTGCCTGGGAGGGCAATGGTCCGAGTAGTTCAGAACCGGCAGGGCGTGGACGTAGCGTTCGCGCGACACGCGGAAGCAAAGAACATCGTCAGGGACCAGGAACGGATACATTCGAAACAGCGCGCCGAGGAACTGTTCCTTCACATCTTGATCCGGGACGGCGAACAGAGAATTGTCACTGCCGACGTACTTGGGAAGATACACGAGGGTGTTGCCCTCGAACTGCCCGCGGTCAACCAGGCTCGACATCTCTATCACCGCGGTAAACGGGACCCACGATTCGGTGATGTTGGTGACGTAGAAGCCCGCGAGGGGTTTCCTGAGCAGTACCGACGCGCAGACGATGCCCTGGTACTCGACCTGTTCGAGGCGGGCCCGCTCGTCGTCCGAGAGGCCCGGACAGATCCGAGCCGCAATGGGGGCGGGTACGGTCACCACGACCTGATCCGCTGCTATCCGCGTTCCTCCTGCCAGCTCTACCATCACGCCACTGGAGTCAGCAGGTATGATCTTTGTCACCTCTGCTCCGAGCCTCAACTCGACGTTCTCGCCGATCAGGCGTTCGCGAAAGACATCGAGAACCCGCGCGTAGCCTCCCGGGACGTATCCGAACATCTCCTGCTTCAGGCCCGTGCGCCGGGCTGCGTACATCCTGGCGATCGTCGCCCAAATGAAGGCCGCAGATGTCTTGGCGTAGTTGTCCCCCAGCTTTGCCCGCAGCAAGGGGAGCCAGATCTTGTCGAAAGTAGCTTTCCCCGACCATCTGCGGAGCCAGGTAGCAACCGGTATCTTTTCCAGTTTCTTCCAGTCCTTGAGCCTTGAGGCGTAGAGAATCGTCGCCGCCAGGCGGAGCTTTCCCACCATCCCGAGCGGGGGAAACCGAAGGAACTCGAGCGAGTCCGACATCGAGTACAGCGAGCCGTCGGTGTAGAAGCCGGTGCGTGTGCGGACCCACCTGACCTCCTGCTCGAGCCCAAGCTCGGCGAGCAGCGAGCGCAGGTACCGGTCCGACAGGAGAGTGACGTGGTAGTGCCGATCCCAGACCACGTCTCCCAGGCTCCAGGCGCTGGCAAGACCGCCCAGGTGATCGGCTTTCTCGATGAGCGTGACCTGCCGGCCGCGCTGGGCCAGGCGGTGGGCCAGGGTCATCCCCAGGAGACCGCCGCCCACAACCGCCCATCGCCGTCCGCTCGGGGAGCTCATCGGGGGTCATCCTCCCCGGCAGCAGCCGCTCGTATGCCCAGGGCTGACCCGAGCCAGGGGTGCCTCAGGCGGGAGGATCGAGCTCCTCGACTTTCTGATGAGACACCCGATAGGACAGCCCGCAGGCCTGGCAGCGCACGGTCGTCACGGGTTCGCTCAGGTCCTTGAAACGAAGCAGCGGTTGACCGCAGCGGCACACACAGCCCACCGGCTTGGCAGGATGCCCCAGGACCAGGTGAAAGTCCTCGACGGATTTCGTCACCAATGCGCCCATGCCGACCATGGCGAAGCGGCCGATCGTGAGATCGTTGCCGATCACACACCCGGCTCCGATGGTCGCTCCATGTTTCACGAGCGTGGGCAACGTGTGCTCGTCGGGCTCCGATGGTTTGAGGTGCTTCAGGTCCACGGTGGCGGCGCGCGGGAAACGGTCGTTGGTAAACGTCGTGCCTGCGCTGAGCATCACCCCGTCCTCGATCGTGACCGCGTTGCAGATGTAGACCATGGCGTTGATCTTGACCCGGCTCCCGATGGTCACGTCGTAGGCAATGTAGGTTTTCTCACCCACGATGCAGTCATCGCCGATCGTGCTCCCGTGTCGTATGTGCACGCTGTCCCAGATCGACGTTCCCTGGCCGATCGTGACGTTGTCTTCGATGATGGCGGTGGGGTGAACGAACTTCGACATCGTGGGTTCTTCCTTTCGACTCAACAGTCACACGGCGGCACGCGTGGCGGCGTTCACCGGGGTCCAGTGGCTCTTCTGCAACGACTCGTAGGCAGCCTCGACGACCTTCACGGATCCCAGGATATCCTCCGGCCCGACGAGCGGCGCCTCCTCGCCCCTGATGGAACGCGCGAAGTTGGTCAATTGGGCTCGGAATGCGCCGATCTTGTCGTAACCATTGCCGAATGCGGTCCAGTCGGCAGAGTGCATCTGGCGATACTTTGACTGTTTCCACCCCACCAGCACTGCTCCGTTCGTGCCGAAGATGCTGATGTAACGATCCGCTTCCTTGTTGATGGTCCACGAGAGGTCGATGGTGCCGATGACCCCTTTCTTGCTGCGGACGAAAACGCTCACCGTGTCCTCGACCTCGAGACCGGGTCTGCGTGCCCCCTCGATGGCGAGCACTTCGGCCAGGGGACCGAGGAAGTATCTGGCGAGGTCGAGCGAGTGCGTCCCGTTGTCGATCAGCACGCCGCCGCCGCTGATTGCGGGGTCGGAGTTCCATCGTTTCGACATGTCCACCCGCGCGGCAAAGGCGTTCTCGAACAGGACGATGTCCCCCAGGGCTCCGGAGTCCACGATCCGTTTCGCCTCGGCAACGTCCGGAACATAGCGAAACTTCGAAGCCATCGTGATCGTGACGCCGTTCTTCCGCGCGGCCTCGAGCACGCGGACCGTCTCCGCGACGTTCACCGCGAACGGTTTCTCACACAACACATGCACCTTCTCCTCGATGAAGCGAAGGCAGATCTCCGGGTGGCTCGCCGGTGGGGTGCAGATCAGGACGGCCTCGGGACTGCTCTTCTCAGCCATCTCCTGGTGCGAGGAGAAAGAGGCGCATGCGAAGGGCTCGGCGAGCGCCGCCGCCGCGTCCTTGCGCACATCGGCAACGGCTATGACCTCGGCCTCATCGCAGGTCTGGAATGCCCCGGCGTATCCCTGGGCAATCGCTCCGGCACCGACGATTCCGAATCGGATTTTTCTCATCGCACTCACCTCGCCAGGCGGCGCACCGCGTCCGTGATGGCCTTGCCAATTCGACCAACGTGCGCATCCATGTAGTTCTCATTCCACGGAAGTACCAGTATGCGCTCGAGTCCCGAATAGACGCCCGGGAACCTGGCGCGGTCGTAGTCGACCGCCTCGGGTCGAGCGAGCGTGAACGGAAACTGACTGTTTCCGAAGGTTTTTCTCTTCTGGAAGATCTCGCACTCGAAGGCGGGTTTCTGGATGTACCTGGGTGCGGACGCGATGCCGAGTTCCTTGAGCTCCTTGCCCAGGCCCGGCGAGCCGCCTTCCACCACATCGGGGTCCACGCGCAGGCAGTACTTCCAGTACGAGTGCACGTCGCCATCAGCAACCGGGGGCGTTACGATTCCCGGCAGGCCCTTCAGAATCCCCGTCAACTCGTTGGCGGTGCGTACGCGCCGCCGCACGACCTCCGGGAGCTTCGGCAACTGCCCGACGGCGACGGCACCCTGGAGCTCACTCATCCGGTAGTTGAGAGCCAGGAAGTAGTGATCAGGGTTCTTGTCGCCGTAGCCCCAGGCCTTGTTGATGTACAGAAAACTCCGCCGCGCCAGCGCAGGGTCACTGGTGGCGACCAGACCGCCTTCGCCCGTCGTGATGTGCTTCCCCTGTTGAAGGCTGAAGCAGCCGATGGCCCCGATCGTGCCCGCCCGGTGACCACGGTGCTCCGCCCCGAAGGCCTGGGCGGCATCCTCGATGACCGGGATGGACCTCGAGTCCGCGAGGCTCATGATCTCGGTCATGTTGCAGGGGTTGCCGAAGAGGTGGGTGACGATGATCGCCTTGGTTTTCGGGCTGAGGCGCGCTGCGATTGTCTCCGCCGTCACGTTGCACGTGGTAGGGTCCACGTCGGCGAAGACAGGAATGGCACACTGGTAGAGAATGGGTGCCAGGGCCCCCATGTCGGTGATCGGGGTCGTGATGATCTCATCGCCGGGTTCGGGATCGACGGCAGCAACCGCGACGTGAACCGCGGCGGTGCCGGAAGAGCACGCGAACGCGTGGCGGGCTCCCAGGGCTTCGGCGAAGCGAGCCTCCAACTCCTTGACGAACCGACCCTTGGGGCTGAAGAGCATGGCGCTCTTGATCGCTTCGGCGAGCAGCGCGAGCTCCTCCGAACCCAGGGTCCTGCCTGAGGCATCCTGATCGGATGGCAAGGGACCGGCCGTCTCCTGTAACAGACTCTTCTCAGTCATCGATCCTCTCCCTTCGTCGGAGCAACCCATTGGGACATTGCCAACAGCCCAGATCGGTCGGTTTGTCTGCCAACTCCAGGCCCGTCCTGTTGCCTTTATGTCCTGTGTAGTCGATGCAGCTAGCGGCCAAGCACAGATAATTAGGTTGTCTCAACTCGCGTCGCCTGTCAACCGCGCGACCGCAGATGCGAATTCGGGGTATCCTGAAAGGCAGGATATGCAAGGGTTCGACGACATGAGCAGGGATGAACGACCATGACACCCGGTTGGGAAAGAAGGGGGAGCCACTTCCATCAACCTGGTGGGTCGCTCGGAGACCATGCCGGATCGGCGCCCCGCAGCCACCTCCTCACCGTTGTGCTGGAAGACTACTACCACGTTGCCCCGCTCAAGAGCGTTGTCATGGACGATCGCTTGTACCGCTTCGAGCGGCGAGTGGAGTCGAACACCAGAAAGGCGCTCGATCTCCTGGACGAGTTCAACATCTCCGCGACATTTTTCGTGCTGGGTGTGATTGCCGACGAGATGCCTGAGCTCGTGCGAGAGGTGGCCGACCGCGGGCACGAGGTCGCCAGCAAGGGATACTTCCACCGAGGCATCGACGATTTCGACCGCAACGGGTTCAGGGATGACGTGGCGCGCTCGCGCGAGGTGCTGGAGCGAGCATCGGGCGCCAGGGTCCACGGCTACCGCATCGGCCACCGGTGGTTCGCACCTCGCGACCTCTGGGCGCTCGACGTACTGGTCGCCGAGGGGTTCGCGTACGACTCGAGCGTGCGACCCTTGTTCCGGAGGTACGCGCGGGAGCCCTGGCGCCGGCTGCCGCACCGACACTCCTGCAAGGAGGGTGAGCTCTGGGAGTTCCCCCTCTCGACGTGGTCCGTGGGCAGATGGTCATTCCCGATTTCCGGTGGCAACTGGTTCAGGCAGTTCCCCCACTGGCTGATGCGGCGTGCCGTGGCGGCGTGGGAAAAGAGCACACTGGCGCCGTTCCTGATGTACTTCCACGTCTGGGAGCTCGACCCCGATCAGCCTCGCATCCAGGGCGCCCCGCTCGAACAGAGGATTCGCCAGTACCGCAACCTCGACAAGATGGCGGAGATCATCCGCTACTACCTCGGCCACTACCGGTTCATCGGGATCGCCGATTACCTGGGACTGCCGCACATGGGTGTGGTGTCCGAGAGACCACAGCCGCGCCCGGAGGCCTCGGCCGATCAGCGTGAGACCTCGGCCGAGCGGCGTCCGGTCACGCTGGCGGCGTCGAAACAGCCTGTTTCCATCGTTGTTCCTTGCTTCAACGAGGCGTTGATCCTCCCGTACCTCGCGAACACGCTCAAGAGCGTCGAAACGGCGCTCAGCCCCCGATACGACTTGCGTTACATCTTCGTCGACGACGGCAGCCGTGATACGACGTGGTCATCCCTGAAGGCGCTGTTCGGGTCCCAGTCCGACTGCCTGCTCCTGCAGCACCCGACAAACCGTGGTGTGGCGGCCGCAATCCTGTCAGGCATTGGTCGTGCAGAAACCGAGATCGTCTGCTCGATGGATTGCGACTGCACGTACGACCCCCACCAGCTTCGGTCGCTGATCCCGATGCTGACCGACGGCGTTGACATGGTCACCGCCTCCCCGTACCACGCCGAAGGGCTTGTCCGGAACGTGCCGCGCTGGAGGCTGTTCCTGTCCAAATCCCTCTCCTCCATGTACCGTCTCGTTCTGCACCATCGGCTCGCCACCTACACCAGCTGTTTCCGCGTCTATCGACGCAACGCAATGTTGGGGCTCCAGGTCCGGGAAGGCGGATTTCTCGGCGTTGCAGAGATGCTCGGTCGCCTCGATCTGCAGGGCGGGCGCATCGTTGAGTGTCCGGCGGTCCTGGAAGCCCGTCTGCTCGGCCACTCCAAGATGAAGACCGCGCGCACCATTCTCGGGCACCTCCGCCTGCTGATCCGGTTGGGATCCGCTCGCATGACGCCGACCGGCAGCCGCCCCGCCAAGACTTGAGCACGATGCGAAAGGCCGGTTTGCCTGGAATGCAAGAGCGTCGACCCCACCAATGTTCACTATCCCGGTGCCGACGCAAAGACAGGGCCGGCTCCAGTCACACGAGTGTGCAACTGGTTTGATCCTCATCCCAGGGCTCTCGCAAGGGGCGAGTGAGCCGGGCGTCACCAACCTGCAGCGCTCTTAGCGGTCTTTCCCTCTCCCCCTGGGAGAGGGGCAGGGTGAGGGCCCGCTCAGAGGGTTCAGGCCAGGTACCTGGGTGATGTGTTCGCTCCCCGATATTTGGGGGTTTTGTGCCGGCTCCATCCAGCGCGGTCGCCCGCGCGCCGGCACTGCTACCGCGTTTCTCTCGGCGCCAACACTGTGCCAAGTCAGCCGGCATGTGGCCTCGATGGGCCTTGACAGCACCTCGGGCGCGGGTATCCTCGGTCGCAGTGAGAAAGCAGATTGCTCCTAATGGTTCGGAGCAGTTCCGCGCCAAGGGCCGCGGGCGATCCCCTCTCATTGCCCGCTGCCAGGAAGGCTTCTTTCTGTTTGGTCACCAGGGACACCCCGCGGGACTCTCGAAGGAGCCCTGACCCGATGCGCGCACCGCCCGGCCGGCAGAGATGGCTCGCGGTGGCCCTGGCGCTCTTTGCGCTGGCGGTCGGCCTCACTCTCTTCCGTTTGACCCGGTGGTCGAGCGCCGCCGGCTTCAGTCTCAAAGCCGAGTGGGCGATGTTCGATTTCCGCGCGTCGGTCTACTATCCCGCGGTCGCCTTCCTGAACGGCGACAATCCCTATGATCACGAGCAGTTCCTGGCGCACTATCCGATGGAGGGTGCCTTCCCCGTCTACCCTCCCGCCATCCTCTTAGTTCACCTGCCATTCGGCCTCATGAGCTACGCGCACGCGGTCGCGGCGTTTTACCTATATACCATCGCCCTGACCGTGGTGGTGGCCTTCATGGCGGTGCGGATGAACGGCCTGCCCGAGAGCGCGGCGCTCGTGCTAACCGTGGCGTCGGTCATGATCCTGAGCCGGCCTGGCCACATGAACCTGCTCCTCGGGCAGGACACGCTGCTCTATATCATCGGCACCTACCTGGCCATTGACTGCGCTGAGACCTCGCCCGGCTGGAGCGGCCTTGGGGTCTCGCTCGCCTTCCTGAAGCCGACCCTCGGCTTCCCGCTCGTGCTCCTGATGCTGGTGCAAAAGCGGTTCCGGGCCATCCTCCACGCCACCGGCATCGGGGCGCTCATGAACCTGCCGCCGCTCCTGATCCTGATCTACAACTCCGGCGGTGTGGCGCCATTCCTCCACTCTCTGGTCTCCAACTTTAGGGCCCGGGGGCACGACCCAGGCGTCAATCCATTGACGAGCCCGGGGAATCTGAACGTGCACGTGTCCGGGGTCGTCAGCCGCCTCGCGGATCGTCCTCTCGGGACCGTCGGCGAGGCGACCATCCTGCTGGTTGTATTGGGAGTGGCCGCGGTCGCGCTGCGGGTGCTCATTGAGCAAAACGGGCGAGAAGCACGCGCGCTAGCGACAACCGTCGTCGCGCTCGCCGCGCTCACTGGAATTCATCATCAGCCCTACGATCTGCTGCTGCTCACGCTTCCCTGCGTCGCCCTCCTGGGACGCCGGTTCCCTGCGGCGTTCTATGCCCCGAGGCTCTATTGGTCCCTGGTCGTGCTCCTGGCCGTGCTCGCCTTCAATTACGTCGCTACCTTCTCGGGGGTCGCGGCTCTCGGGCTGAGCGGGCTCCCGCTCCGGCTTGTGATCGAGGTGAACCCTATCGCCCTCCTGGCGCTCTTCGTGCTCGTCGTCACCACCCTCATCGTCAAGCGACGACCGATCGTCGCCGAGCTCGCCTCCCGCAGCGGGAGCTGACTGGACAGGCCATCGCCGATGTTGAACAGGGCGCTCGGGACATGCCGACCTAACACGAGGCTGACAACCTGCCCGCCATCATGCTGCAGATCCTGAAGCACGACCCACGGATCGAGGTGATCGTCGTCGACGACAACTTGCCCGGAGGGACCGGGCGGCTGGCCGACGCGCCGGCCATCGCCGACCCCGTGCACACGCCGTGCAATGGCCCGGCCTGCGCTGGGACCAGGAGAAGCACCAGATCAGGTACACAGGCCGAATAGCCCGCGTGCACGACGACCGCAACGCAGCAGCCTGCGACGACCCTGAACCCAGGAGTTTGTCGTTAGTGTGATCATGCACTTTGCAGGCCCACGGCGCCGCGTCATCCGCCATTACGGTGCGTACCCGGGCGTGGTCCGGTTCCGCCGCCCTCGCGATGCGGCGTTGGCAGCAGCAGTGGGGTGTGCCGAGCAAGTGGAGGAGGCACACACCACCGATGCCGCAGCAGACCCGATTCGCGAGCACCGTGTCGAAGATGGGAGCAGCACATCCGCCCATCTGCGAGGTCGGCCCCCCTGCGCGTCCCCGCTGGGCAGTGACGATGCTTATCGACGCGTTCATCACCGGGCCGATGGCTGCCCACAAAGATCCTGCGGCACCTGACAGCCAAGGGGGTCGATGGCTGCAGCCCTCCCGGCTTGCCTAGGCGTTACCACTCAGCGGCGTGACACCTTGGCGCCTGCCGCCGCTTGGATCCCGGCGTCGCGGGGGGCTCTGTCTGGTAGGCCTAGCGGGCAGCGTTTCGCCCCTCGCGTGGTCCCTTCCCCACTTCCTCCGGCGCCAACCCCCCGCCAAGCCACCCGGCATGTGGCCTCGGAGGGCATTGACAGCGCTCTGGCCGGGCCTATCCTCGCTCGCCCTGAGGAACCAACTTTCCCTGTATCATGGAAATCGCTTAGCGGGGGGTACCTCGTGGTAGACACCGTGCCTAAGCTAAACAGGGGGGCTCTCTCGACGTGAATCTGGGCACTCCCTCGACACCGGGTGCCGGGCAAGGCTTGGTGAGACGGGGCTGGTGCGATGTGCTGCCTGCCGGGGCCCTCGCGTCGCTCGCCACGGTGACGCTCTTCAGTGTCGAGGAACTCGCGTGGCGGATGCTGAGCCACCCGGCCGAGGCGGACGTCCTCGTGGTGATGATCGTCGTGTGCGCGCTTGCAGCCGGAGCGATGGCCATGGCGTTGAAGACCTTCGCGCCGGCCTTCCCCGCTTTGTTGGTGGCCCTACTTCCCACGACCTTCGTCATCGCGCACCTTGTTGTCCGCGACCTTGGTCGCAACTCTGTTGCTGTGAGAGCCCTGCTCGGTCCGGGGTACGGGCCTGCCGTTGTGAGTGCCCTCGTCGGCATGGGCTTCGCTTTGGGGATGGCCTGGCTCGTAACACGGCCGCATGCTCTGAGAGTCCTCCTTGCTTCGTCGCTAGCCCTTCTCCCCGTGGCGGCACGGTGGCCGATCCGTCCGCACAGGTCTACAAGCGCTGGTGCCGCCGGTCATCCCAACATCATCCTCCTCGTCATGGACACAACCCGGCGAGATCACCTCTCCGTCTACGGCTACCCGCTGCCGACATCGCCATCGTTGGAGCACCTGGGCGCCGAAAGCGCCGTTTACGATGAGGCCTGGTCGGTGGCCCCGTGGACGCCGCCAAGCCACGCTTCGATCTTCACAGGCCGACTGCCGGCCGAGCATGGCGTCGATGGTCAGGACCCGTCACCATTCCCCCCGGACCTGCCGACGCTCCAGGGGGTTCTTTGGAAGGGGGGCTATCGCACCGCGGGCTTCGTGGCTAACCCGAACCTGACCGCCCGCGGCTGGGATCGCGACTTCGACGAGTACAGGCCGCCCTGGTTCGTGGGCAGCCACTCGCTCATCGTGCATCTCAACGCATGGTTTCTCGGCTGGGACGACCCCTGGGGCGCGCTCGAGGGTGGAACCCACCGGCTGATCGACATGGCCTGCGAATGGTGGGCTTCCGAGGCCGGTCGACCCCGCTTTCTCTTCATCAACCTCATGGATCCCCATCGTCCGTACCGGCCGCCTTTGGATTACGGGCGGCGCTTCCTGGGCGACATTCCACGCGAGGAGGCGGAGGCGGTCGAGGAAGATCCGGATCGCTACACCCTCGGCCTCCGGCTGACCGAGCGCGACAGGCGCAGCCTGAACGCCCTGTACGACGGCGAGGTGGCCTCGATGGACCAGGAGATTGGTCGTCTCGTCTCCTGGCTGCAGGAGCGGGGCGATCTCGATCGGACAATTCTGGTGATCACGGCCGATCACGGGGAGAGGCTCGGCGAACGCGGTCTCGTCGGGCACGAGGCGCCCGCGGAGCAGTCGATGGACCAGTACCTGCTGCACGTCCCGCTGCTCATCCGCTATCCGCAATCGGTCACACCCGGGCGCGTCCCGTCACGGGTGGGCCTAGACGGGCTCGCCGGCCACGTACTACGGCTCGCCGCCCTGGACGTGCCACGGGTCCTGGAGCCGAGGCCTTGGGGCACTACGAGCACGGAGGGAGCCGTCGCGCAGTTCCAAAGCCCCACCTGGATCATCGATCGCCTGATGGCCAACAAGCCGGGACTCGACACCCGTCCGCTGCTGGGGGACTGGGGGTTCGCGACTGACGGGCACTGGGCTTGCTCTTGCCCAGCCGCTGGGCCCACGAGCGCGTGCGTCGTCGTTGACCTCAGCACCGATCGCGACTGGAGGCACAACCTGGTCCAAGCGATGCCCGAGGGCACGGCCCGCCTGTGCGAGGCGGCGCGGTCACTCCCTCGCTTTGGGGCTGTTACACCGTACAGCGCGAGCCCGGACCTCCTGAAGCGCCTCCGCTCGCTGGGCTACGTGCAGTAGCCGGCGGCAAAACGACCGCGGCAGAAGGCCACTCGCCACGGCCACGACGACAGCGCCACCTCGCGGGCTATCGCCCTTCGCATCTACCTGCCGCAGTGGAGGTGGCTCCTGTCCAAACCCCTCTCCTCCCATTACCGCCTCGTGCTGCACCATCGTTTTGCCGATTACACGAACTGCTTCCGCGTATATCGCCGCGGTGCAGTGTCGCGACTTCAGGTGCGGCAAGGTGGATTCCTCGGGGTCGCCGAGATGCTTGGCCGCCCCGATCAGCAGGTCGAGCCGGACCAGCAGGATCGTGCTGGCTGTTCAGATCAGACTTAGCGCTTTCGCTTCGCTTCGCCCCGGGACCAAAGGCTCAGCGCAAACCGGCTGCTCACGCGTGTCTTCGAGAAGATATTGTTGAGATGACTCTTGACCGTCCTCTCGCTGATTCCCAATGAGTGCGCGATCTCTTGGTTCCGCAAGCCACTGCCCACACCCTCGACGACTTCCCGCTCCCTCTTGGTGAGATGCGATGGGAGCTTCTGCCTTTGAAAAGTCGACGGAACCAGCTGATCCAGCGCCTGCGCCGCGACGCGCCGTTGGGCCCACAGCTCCCCGGCTGCCACAGCACGGAGCGCCGCGAGAAGTGCCGGGTAGCCGAGTTGCTTGGCCACAAGCCCCAAGGCCCCGGCTCGCAGCACCGAGATCGTCGTCTCGTCACCGGATCCGCTCGCGAAGACCAGCGTGCGCGTGCTGGGCGCCGCCCGGCGCAGCCGGGCAATGATGCCTTCGCTGTCTGCTCCGAGCGCCTCGTAGTCGAACAGAATCACGTGCGGGTGGTGGGTGGAAACCTCCTCGAGGAGCTGGTGTTCGTTGTGGGCCCGGCCGACCACGTGCAGGTCCCGCTCCCGTTCGAGCAGGCGCGCGAGAACCTCCGACCAGAGAGCCGGCAGCGTTGCGACGAGGACCCGTATCGGCCGGTCGGTTACGGCCCGGCCCTTGCCAAACCGTTTCGCGGTGGGTGGCTTCGCAACGACCCCCGCTGTCGCTCGGCTCTTCCCAGCCACTGTGGTCTTCCCCTCCCAGCCCTAGCCCTTGCGTCTGGTGCTCCGAAGAGTTTGTGCTGATCGCGAACAAGGTAGCACTCGCCACGGGCCTGTCAAGACGGCGGCGGTCCAGGCAAATGCGTTCTGTCTCGTAATCCGGTCTTCGCACTCCAGGCATTCGCACCCCGGTGGCGGGCGATCGGCTCTGCGCCTTTCACCGGGCCTCGTTCCGAGCAGTCATCACGCCAAAGCCGACCAACCACTCAGACTGTAAGGATGACCACACGCGTCACCTCGCCGATGTGGCCCTCCGTACCCACCAAGTCACAGGCCGCAAGCCGAGTGCGTGAGGCGGGGCTTGGGCGGTCGTCCTGGATTACGGGTCGCCCGGCACGCTGGCCAAGGCCGGTCCGAAGGATCGGTTGCTCGGCCTATGCCCTGGGTTGTACCCCGCCCTGAGCCCACAGCGCCAGGGCGAACCGGCTCTCGACGTGGAGCTTCGAGAAGATGTGGTTGAGGTGCGTCTTGACCGTCTTTTCGCTGATGCCGAGGGCGTGACCGATCTCGCGGTTGCGCAGACCGCGGCCGACCGCTTCAACCACCTCCCACTCGCGGCGCGTGAGCGCCACCTGGCCCTCGGGCTCGATCCGCACCGGAGCGGCGAGCTGCTCGAGAGCCTCGGCGGCGGCCTTGCGGTCGGCCCACACCTCGCCGGCCGCCACCGCGCGCACGGCGTTGAGAAGGACGCTCAATTCGACGTCCTTGCCGATCAACCCGGCGGCACCGGCCCGCAGCAACGAGACGACTGTCTGCGCGCCCGAGCGCCGCGCCAGCACCAGAACACGCACCTTGGGGGCGAGCCGGCGCAAGCGGGACACGAGCCCTTCCGCGTTCGGGCCGAGCCCCTCGTAGTCGAGCAAGATCACCTTGGGCGTTTGTTTGGAAGTCAACTGCTGCAGCTCGTCCTCGTCGGCAGCCCGGCCGACGACCTCGATCCACATCTCCCGGCCAAGCACCTGGGCGAGCAACTCTCCCCAGAGCGGCGGATAGACGCCAATCGCAAGGCGCACCGGCGGTTCCTTCGTGAACTGGCTGCCCACCGTGCTCGGCCCCACCTTGTTGATCATGACGCCATCTCCATACGCTCCCCAGCGCGAGGCACCACAGGATCAACCATTGTACCTACAACTTTGATTTTATCTCGTTCGTTCACACTTCGCACGTAAGCGCGATCTTGTTCCGTCTATCTATAACATTTGCTATGCCTTGTCAGACCCTAATGCTGCATCTTTCGAGCCCGACGCAGCCAACCGCTCCACGAAACATCCTAACTATTTGAGCCTTCACGGGGAGGCAACACCCGCGCGTCCTCGCGGCTGCGCGGCGCCCTGCTGGTGACCGTCCCCGTCTTGCGCAACACCCGGCAAGTCCCCTCACGCCCAGCCCCATGCCGTCGATTTGCTGCGCCTTCGTTGGCGCAGAGGAGCCTGTGTCGCTCGCCCGGCGGTCCGGGCGTGAGTGGAGGAGATTCGCGCCGCAGACGCCGGGAGTGATCCCGACCTGCGTGCCCTCCGACGCCGGTTGGCGCTGCTCAATGGCGGCCTCCAGGGCGTGGATCGGCTCGGCTGCGCCCCCTGGGGGGAGGGATGTGCGCCACCAGCTTCATCACACAGCGTTGGATGACACGGAAAGATGCAACCACCTGCCGCAAGGTGCCCTAGCCGAGTTTTGCCAACGTGTTGGGCGGGGATAGCTTCAGTTACGCGGATTGTAACCAGGTTCCTGCCAAGTAACCCTCTCGACGCGCACTACAGACAATCCCAACGGATTGCCCGCCGAGGCGTCTTCCCGGCAAGCATGACCTGACCGCAATTCCGATTCTCTTTCCCCAACGGGACTAGAATAAGTGAAATGATGAGCCCCGGCTTTGCCCACACCCACAGGCGTGGCATCTACGACGCGGTGAAACGCCAACCGTCCTGTGAGATTCAGGCGGCGCCCGCATGGGGCCCAAAATACCCAAAACAGTGCGGCTGGCCGGCAGGTCATACCTTGATAGCCCCGTCCCGCACTCTACCGGATCACGAGCAGCAGGAGTCATCGGGTGGGTCAGTGGGTTCTTCGAAAGTCATCTGGCTGGTCATCTTTTGTTTGGCTTTGGCGTTACGACTGTTTGAATTGGGGAATCAGAACCTATGGTCCGATGAGTGGTCGACCCTTCCGGTCAGCAAACTCGCACTAAGGCCGATGCTGGACAGTTTGGCGTCTGTGCACAGCAATAAGCCTCCGCTTTACTTCCTGCTGATGCATTATTGGTTGCCTTGGGGGACGTCAGAGTTTTGGATTCGCCTCCCCAGCGCGATCCCCGGAGCTTTGACCTGTCTTATCGCGTTGGCCCTGGGTGAGCACTTGTTGGGCAAGAAACACGGATGGATCATGGGGCTCGCCCTGGCAGTGGCACCGTTTCACGTCTATTACAGCCAGGAAGCCCGCATGTATGCCTTGCTGGGGATGTTTGGTGCCATGGCCATGCTTTGCACCTACTTGCTCGCCAAGACCCAACAATGGCTTTACGCTCTGCTCTACCTGGTCTCGGCGACCTTGAGTTGCTACACATTTACGTATGGGATTTTTCTCATACTATTTTCCTGCATTTTCAGCCTTTGTTTTCAGCCTCGACTGCCGCAGAGAGTGGTGCTTATCACCTGGGCGACAAACCTTCTCGTTGCAGGCCTGTTCTGTCCCTGGGTGCCGCGGTTGATGACCACTGTGGAAAGCGGGAGGGGGCTGCATCCGCTCGTACGCGGGATGGTGAGCGACGCGCTAGCCTACTCCTTCTTTTCGTTGGGCCTGGGAACAACATTTGGACCGACGCCTGAACAGCTGCGCGCCCTCGGCCGGCGAATCTTCGTGGAACAGCCGGTAGCCGGCGGTCTGCTAGTGGGCGGGTTTTTGGCGGTAGGGCTGGTAACAGTGATTGGAATGAGACTGCTTTGGCACAGAAGCCGCAACGGTTTCTTCTTTGCCCTGATAGGCCTTGGAGTCTTCTTGGGCTGCCCCGCGGTCGCCAATCTGCTGAAACCGAATGTTCCTTACAACCCCCGCTATGCAATTCTCGCCATCATCCCGCTTTCGCTCGTGTTTGCAGCCTTTGCAATCTGGATGCTGGGCGCAGTAGTCTGGAAAAAGGTTTGCGCGTTTCTGTTCGTGGGGTGCATCGGGGTTTCGTTAGCGAACAACTATTTCAATCCGAGATATGCGCGCGATGATATCCGTTCAGCCGCTCGCTTCCTCGTGTCTTTGGAACCGCCACCTCGCACCATCTTCATCTGCCCCGAATTCGTGGCAGCTACCCTGCGGTACTACTACCAAGGCTCTACGGGGATCGTGCCGCTGGAAGTCGTTGGGGTTTCGGTGGGAGAGGCGCTGAAACCTTTCGCGGGGGAATTAGCCGAGGGTGGGGTTGTCGCCCTCGTCTACACCCGTCCCGACCATGGCGACCCTCAGAGACTCTTGCCAACCTGGTTCAAACAAAGCTATCAACTCCAACTGGAAAAGGCCTGGACCGGTGTAGCCTTGTATGTCTTCGACACTAGGAGGCAGGCCCCCACAGCAGTCAGTTCGTTTGGTGCAACTGCTGCCCGATGATCCTCGAGCGACGCCTTACTTGACGCTAGCTAGGCCGACGACAAAGGCGGCACGGCCCTCGCTCGCGATGAGTGCCTCCCGGGCTCGTGCAAGAAATGACCGTTTGCGTAAGCGACGCCGAACCTGCCCAATGCAAACGTGCAAAATGCCTCTTGGGGAAAGTCGAGGGACCCCATGCAGCTTTCTCCCCACTGACCGTTCTCTCTCCAGGCCTGCAAGCCTCACCGTTGCCGCGCTCGAAAACTGCCTCGCCGTCTCGGCCTGGGTTAGGCCAAGGTTTCTATCCGCGGTCGATTGGCACTGCGATCAACAGGAATTCCTTTGACGGCCGAACCTTTCCTTCTCCTCACAACGCCTGCGTCTCTCATGAGGCGCCGGCGGAACCCGCCTTGGTGCCCCATGCGGACCATGTTCGGGGTGGTCCCTTAACGTGCTGGAGCAGAATAGATTCTCAGGCGGCTACAACCAACCAAACTGAAGACCTAGGTCCAAAGTGGCATTTTTTCGCGGGCCCCCTGACTGATTCACAAGCCCGGAAAGAGGCCTCAAATTGAGCGGTACCACTCGTGAGGCTTTTGCGAGAGAAGGAGGTCACCACGCTCCGGGGTCGTCTCTTACGTGTTCTGGGGGCAGCGTCGGTGTCCCTGCTGCTGGCCGCGCTCTGCACGGCACAGAAGCTCGAGCCGTACCGCGTCCAGATCAACGACGTGCTCGAGTTCCTCTTCTTCAAGAACACCGAACTCAACCAGACGCAAACCGTGGGCCCGGATGGGATGGTCTCACTGCAGTTGATCGGTTCCGTCCAGGTCGTCGGCCGGACAGTCGAGGACATCACGGGCGAGGTGACGAAACGCTACGCCAAGGAGCTGGTCCAGCCCCAGGTAACGGTGGCCGTCAAGGAGTTTTCCGGCCTCAAGGTCTACGTGGGTGGCGAGGTCAACCAGCCCGGGATGCAGGTCTATCGGGGGGGCCTTACGGCCCTTCAGGCCGTGGTCGCGGCAGGGGGCTTCAAGACAACGGCAAGCCTGAGCAGCGTGGTCCTCATCCACAAAGGGCCGCAAGGGGAACCTGTCGCCGCCCTCGTGGACCTGAGCCGTGTGCTCAAGCACGCCGAGGTGGAGCGTGACGTGGCCCTTGCCCCAGCCGACATCGTCTTCGTGCCGCGCTCCGGCATCGCCAACGTGAACCTCTTCGTCGAGCAGTACTTCAAGAACAACCTTCCAATACCGATCTTCCTCGGCTTCAATGTGCCCACGTCGAAATGAGCACGAGCACAGGAAACGGCACGGGTGCAGCCCGCGAGTGGGAGGAGCGATCCTCCTCGCTGCGGGACTTCCTTACCATCGTCTTCAAGCGCCGACGTCTCATCTTGGCTTTCTTCCTGACGACAGTCGTCGTGACGGCCTTGGCAACTTTCCTGTCGCACCCGACATATGAGGCCACCGCCGCCATCCTCGTCAAGAAGGCCTCGGCGGAGGTGCCCCTGGTTCCCAAGGAATCCTCGCAGTTGATCATCAGCGAGGTGACCGAGGCGGACCTGAACTCAGAGATCACGATTCTGAAGAGCCGCCAGGCCATCGAGGAGACGCTTCACGGCCTTGGCGTGGACGAAAGCTGGCGGCACGAGGGGCCGCTGCAGCGCGCCTGGAGGGCCGTGGCTGATGTGCTGGGGGCGCCCCGCCTCTCGTACTTCGACAACATGGTGCTGACGCTCGAGAGGAAGATCGAGGTGTCGCCGATCCGCAAGTCCAACGTCCTCGAGATCAAGTATCGGCACACGGATCCCGAATGGGCCATGCGGGTCGTGCAGGGGCTGACGGAGCGCTACATAACCCGGCGGGCCGAAGTTTACCAGTCTCCGCAGGCTGTCCAGTTCTTCGAAGATGAGACGCGCGCAGCCGAAGCCCGCTTGAGGAAGGCCGAGCAGGCCCTCGAGGCCTACGCCAAGAAGGCCGGGGTGTCGGTGCTGGGGCTGTTCGGAGACTCTCAGGCCCTGGCCGCAGAGAAGGAGGCCACGCTTCGGCGCCTGGCCGAGTTCGAAAGCCAGTACGGGGAGGCCGTGGTCGAGGTCCGGCAGCAGACGGAGCGCGTGGCCGCACTCGAGGCACAACTCGCGGGAGAGCCGGAAAGGCTCCCGAGCTCGATGCGGCTTAACCAGGATCCGACGACGGAGGAGCTCGAGAGGGCGCTGGTGGCGCTGCAGCTCAAGCGGGATGCCCTCGTCCAGGACTTCACCCCCGAGAATCGGCAGGTGCGGGACATCGAGGACCAGATCCGGGCGACTCAGGAGCGGCTGAAAGAGGCCGAGGCACGGGTTGCGAACATCAACCGGACCGAGCTCAACACGGTCTACCAAAACCTCCGGACACAGCTGCTCGTGGCCCGCGCCGACCTGAAGGGAGCCCGCGCCCGGCACGACTCGCTCCAGAATCAGATGGCGAGCTATCGCCGGCAGCTGGAGGAACTCAGCCAGAAGGGCGTCACTGCGGACGGCCTCCGGCGTGAGGTGCGGGCCGCCGAGGAGGCCTTCATGCTCTACCAGAAGAAGCACGAGGAGGCGCGCATCACGGCGGCGATGGACCAGCAGCGGATCGTGAACGTGAGCATCGCCCAACCGGCCCAGCGTCCGCTGGAGCCCGTGGCGCCGCGCAAGGCCCTCAACCTCCTGCTGGGGCTGCTGCTGGGGGGCATCGGCGGTCTGGGCTTGGCCTTCGTCAACGAGCACTTCGACCACTCCTTCACCACGGGCCACGAAGTCGAGGCTCGACTCGGGATTCCACTTCTCGGGACCATCCCCGAACACGAGAGCATCAGAAGGACGAGCTGACACGATGTACGAGACCCACTTTGGCCTCAGGATGAAACCATTCGCGGTGACGCCGAACCCGCGCTTCCTCTACCCGTCCCGCTCCCACCGGGAGGCGCTTGCGGCACTCGTGTATGGCGTCAAACACCGTCGCGGCTTCGTCTGCCTGGTGGGCGAGGTCGGGACCGGCAAGACGACGCTCCTGCGGGCGCTGCTCGAAGGGCTGAACGTGTCGGTCCGCACCGCCCTGATCACCCACACGACCATCGATCGCGAGGACCTGCTGTGGTTGATCCTCAACGAGCTGCTGATCCCGCACGCGGGCCTCAGTCGGGTCGAGATGATTCAGGCGCTCCACGACTTCGTAGTCGCCGAGCTCGAGTCAGGCAGCTTTCCGCCCCTCCTCATCGTGGACGAGGCCCAGAACCTCAACGACGAGATCCTCGAGGAGATCCGTCTCCTGACCAACCTCGAGATCGGCGACACGAAGCTCCTCCAGGTCATCCTGGCCGGCCAGCCCGAGCTGGAGCAGAAGCTCGCGCAGCCTCAGCTCCGCCAACTCGGCCAGAGGATGGCCGTCCGCGCGAGGCTGGAGCCACTCGACCGCGAGGAGACTGCAGCTTACGTGAATCACCGCCTGCACGTCGCTGGGGCGCGCGATCTGCACCTGTTCACCCGCGCCGCCCTTCGCCGGGTCTGGTCCCGGACAGGCGGCATCCCCCGCCTCATTAACATCGTGTGCGAGCAGGCCCTGGTGAACGCTTTCGGGGCGAACCGAGACACCGTCAGCGAAGCGTTCGTTGAGGAGGCGGCTCGCGACCTTGGGCTGGACCGACGACGCGAGAACGGTGGGTTGCCAACGGGATACGAACCAGCGGTTGCTCGGCGCTCGACCTGGCGGACCTTGATGCGGCTGGGAGGCGCGACGTGAGCCGAATCTACGACGCCATGAGACGCGGCGCTGCCCTCGAGGCCTCCCGGCAGCCGCTCGTTACGGCCGGACCCAAGGGAACGCCCCTGGTGGACCGGGTCGCAGAAAGCTACCAGCGGGTCCTTCACGCGATTCAGAGCCGGCAGGGAACGAAACCCGGTAGCGCGATCCTGTTCGTGAGCGCCGCCCACGGGGAAGGGACAAGCACCGTCGCGCGCGAACTCACGACTCTCCTGGTTCGGGACGGCAAGACACGCGCCGTCCTCGTGGACGCCAACCTGCGGACGCCCAGCCAGCACACGGCCTTTGGCGTGGAGCGCGCCGATGGCTTGACCGAGATGGTGGTGCGGGGGTTGGCTCTGGACGAGGCCGTGCGAAACGGCAGCGGCACTCCGGTGCCCCTTGTCACGTGCGGCCGGCCGGCGAGCCATCCAACCCAGGTCCTCGGCGCCTTGGGGCTCCGCATGGCCCTCCAAGCCCTCCGCTCAAGGTTCGACTGGGTCATCGTGGACGGTCCGCCCGCCACGGTTTACAGCGACGCTGGCATCCTCGCCCCGCTGGTGGACGGCGTGGTCCTCATCGTCGAAGCCGAGAAGACGCGATGGCAGGTGGCTGAACAGGCCAAACGGACTCTCGAGGAATCGGGCGCCCGGGTGTTGGGGGCGGTGCTCAGCCGGCGGCAATTCCACATCCCGGAAGCGTTGTACGGGTTGCTCTAGGAGACGAGCGTGGCTACGGGGCAGCGCACAGGAGACCGGTCATGCAGCCACTGAGGCGAAGGCTTCTGCTCGATGCCTTCCGCGTGGCGGACCTGTGCGTCATGACCGCGGCGTTTGGGCTGGCCCTGATAGTGTCGGCCGGAGCGGCGAGCCCGAACAATCCAGCCGCGTTCCTTGCGGTCAGGATCAAGCTGTCAAACACGCTCCTCTTCATGGGGTTTGCGGTCCTCTGGCACGTGATCTTCAGGGCGCACGGGCTGTATCGATCCCGGCGCATCGGGCTCCTGGTGTCGGAGTGGTGGGACCTCGCGAAGGCAGTCGCCCTGGGCACACTCATTCTTGCCGGGCTGGCCGTGGTCCTTCGACTCGTAGCGGTGGACCGCCGCTTTCTGGCCGTCTTTTTCGTTGCGGGGCTCGTCGGGACGGTCCTCACCCGCAGTGCCCTCCGCCTGGTCCTGGGCGAAGTCCGGCGCAAGGGGCGAAACCTTCGCAACCTCGTCATCGTGGGGTGCGGGCCGCGCGGGGCGCGGCTCGGAGCCGAGATCTGGAAGAGACCCGAGCTCGGCTACCTTCTGCTGGGCTACATCGACGACATCCCCCCTCCCAGGAGTTCACTCCACGGTCAACCGGAGAAGCTCCTGGGCGGGCTGAAGGACGCTGCGAGCCTGCTGGGCACCATGGAAGTGGACGAGGTGATGATCTGTCTGCCCCTGCGCTCACAGTACGAGACGATCGCACGGCTCATCACCGTGGCAACGGAGATGGGGCTCATCGTCCGGATGCCCGCGGACTTCTTCGAGCTGAAACTGGCGCGTGCCGAGGTCGAGCACCTGGACAAGATCCCGATCGTCACCCTCGCCGAACCCACTCCCTCGTCGCTGGGTCTGTTCGTGAAGCGCACGCTGGACGTTGTTTGCACAAGTGTGGCGCTTGTCCTCTCCGCTCCCCTGTTCCTGATCATTGCCATCGCCATCAAGCTGGAGTCCCCCGGCCCGGTCTTCTTCGGCCAGGAGCGGGTGGGCCTCGGGCGAAGGAAGTTCCGGATGTGGAAGTTCCGGAGCATGGTCAGGGATGCAGAGTCGCAGCTTGCGAAGCTGGAGCAGCTCAACGAGGTGAAGGGAGCTGCCTTCAAGATACGACAGGACCCTCGCGTGACTCGCGTCGGGCGACTCCTGAGGAAGCTGAGCCTGGACGAGCTGCCGCAGCTGGTCAACGTGCTTATTGGAGAGATGAGCCTGGTCGGACCCCGGCCACTTCCTTTGAGGGATGTCGAGAGAATCCCCAACGGCTGGCAGCTGCGCCGCTTTTCGATGAAGCCGGGGATCACTTGCCTCTGGCAGGTGAACGGTCGTCACAAGATCGACTTCGACCACTGGATGGAGCTTGACCTGCAGTACATCGACAACTGGTCGTCGGGGCTGGATCTCGAGATCATGATGAAGACAATTCCCGCTGTCTTGCGCGGGACCGGTGCGAGTTGATGACTCGTCTTGAAATCTTGGCTTCATGCGCGGTGCTTTGTGACGCGCGACTCTCTATTAGGAACGCTCCTCCTCGCTTGCGCGGCTACGGTGCTCCTTGTGTTCACCACTGAAATCCTGACTGGGCCAGCAGGGCCGCCTGAGTCAAGGCTTATCTTCGTTGTCAGACATCCAGGGACCAGAAGCCTCAATGAATTGGTACCGGATTCGTCCCGCGAAGTTCTCGGAAGGCAGGTGTCAATCAACAGCCTAGGGTTTCGAGATCGGGAGTTCTCCATAGCCAAACCACGAGGCGTCGTCGGAGTAATAGGACTCGGCGATGACTAGCCCAAAACGGCCCAAACCATCGGCTTGGCACTACCCAGGATCGGGCATTTCCATAAGAGCCACCTAACTCGCAGGGATGTCAGCTATTGAACAGTGCCGCATAGTTGCGCAATTGAATACTTCCCCCTTCTTGATTCCTGCGTCATCAGCAAAACCGATAGTTCTCAGCCCCTCATGAAGATAGTTCTCTATAGGCGTCAAGGGTCTTCTTCGCTAAGCGGTCCCAAGAATACTTGTCCTGAACCTTCTGCCAACCGGCGTCGCCCATGGCTCGACAATCCCCGGGATGCGAAAGAAGGTACGAGATCGCTTCAGCTAGCTCATGCGGGTTTTGACTGGACAGAAGACCGTCTCTGCCATGATCTATCACACAGGCAATCGGCCCAATCCGTCCGCCTATCACCGCCTTGCGAAAAGACCATGCCTCTACATAGGCACCACCAAAGCTCTCTTGGGCAGAGGGCATGCAGAGAAACTCGCATGCAGCAAGAGCGGATGTCTTGGTCTCAAGGTCGACAGCGCCGAGATTCAACACCCGCGTATCATGGAGCTTCCGAAACAGGTTTGCTGAATCAGGTATGTGCGGTCCTATGAAGACGAATTTGACTTCTGGGTGCTTCTGCCAGACGATTGGTGCCGCTTGCAGGATCGCATTAACCCCTTTGTACTTGTACTGTTGACCAAGAAATAGGACGAACCGTTCCTTCAGGTCGAATCTGACTCTGAAAGCCTTGGCCGAGTATCTATCAGACAACACCGGCCCAATACCAGTTACGTGTATTTTGTCTTCGGCGACGCCCTTTTCGAGAACAAGGGTGTCCTTTTCGGCCGTTGTGAGGGCAAGAATAGCATCCGCCTCGCGGTAGATCTTGTCATACTCGCAATAGAGATACCCGCGCCATCTAGGATGATGGACCGGTGTCAAGACAAACGGTATATTGCGCTTATGCGCGAAATCCAATGCCGCCCGGATAATGAACTCTCTCCCGATTCTCGTGGCATGAACCAGTGATGGCGCGCCGGCGGCTTCCGCAAAGTACGGCAGCATATGCCCCGATATCTTCCTTACAGATGGTTCCATCAGCAAGTAGTAGACCAGCACCCAGGGAAGCATGGCAGCACGGGTCCAGAAGGAGAACCCAAGCCGCGAGACGGTGACGCCCTCGTATTCATAGCGTTTAGCTGGCCCTGACAACACCGTCGTCCCCCACAGCCAGTCGGTCCGCACATCGGACCAATGACTTATCACACTCACTTCATTGCCGAGACTGCGGATCGCCTTTGCCAGGGCATGCAAGTGTATTTGTGCCCCGCCTATTGATGGCGGATAGCTGGGTGCGACGTAGAGGATCTGCATTCTGCCCTGGCCTCGCTTTAGTAAGTCACCTTGGAATCTTCAGGAACGCCTCATCGTTTCTGTTTGAAGCAGTCAGTGCCGTCAGTGTGCTGCAAAGGGGCTTGCCTTCTCCGGAACTCCAATGCGGCAAAAGAACGCTTCTGGGGGAATATGTTGGGTGCAACCAGGAAGAGACATTCTCGCGTATATCCCACGGCCCGCCACAGCAGCCATTTGCGGTCCAGTATGTCTCCCGCGTCACGCTTTAGACAGGCTGTGAGTAGACAGGGGGCATTCACCAAAATGGCTTGCCCTATCCTTGCCATACACAATAACAGCATTCGTCCACGGCCGAGGTGCTTGCAGTCTATTTGAGCAGATTGACTTCCCCATCTCAGAGCAACCCATAGGAAGTAAGCACGCTCCAATCGATTTGGGGGTATCACATGGTGGACCACAGCGTCGGGGGCTATCCAAATGTCAAAACCTGCTGCCTCGGCTCTAACAACAAAGTCGGAATCCTCTCCTCCGAACAGCATTGAAGCGTCAAACACGCCAATCGATTCAAAGACCCCGCGTGCAATCAGGAGGCTGCCGGTCGGCGGAAGGACCTTACCTCGCAATCTTGTGGCTTTGTCGCCATAGATGTTCTCACCAAGAATGCTCCGGGAGACGGGGCCAAGGCGCGAGAGGCGCTCTTGCGGCAAGTCAAGCAGCCTTGTCCCTCCCACGCAGTCACCGCCCTTTTCTAAAGCAATGGCAACGAGGTTCCTCAACCAATCAGCTTCGGCCAACTGGTCATCATCAAAGAACGCTATCCATCGGCCGCGGGCCTCCGCTACACCCGTGTTTCGTGCCTCAGCTACACCACCTCCTTCTTTGCGCACATATCTGACCGGCACTTGAGAACTTGCGGCGATTTCCTTGACCACGTCGCCTGTATCGTCGGTTGAGCCATCGTCAACGACAACAATCTCATAGGAGAATGCCCCATCAGTTTCTTGACAGATCAGGCTCCCCAGGGCGCGACGAAGCATTTCCGCCCTGTTATAAGTGCAAACAGTCACGGAAACATCTACCTGTTCCACAGCTCTCGTATCCACCTTCGCTTGACTGGACTATTCCCTAGGCCCAACCATCGGCACATCGAAAAGAGAATACTCTCGTTTGCCCATTCGACCGGCAACCGAGTCCGCTAGCCCTATGAGCATCGCCAGGCAGAGGTCGAGCCGCCGATGTTTCAACGCATATGATGCAGCCTTCCGAAGAAACCCGAAGGCAAACCGGCCGTAGCCTCCTCCCCGTTTCTCAGTCATATATCGTCTGAGGTTATAGAACTTGTTTCTCCATAGATAGTAAGTCAGAAACGTAGTAGGAAGGCTTGCCGCTTTGTTAACCATGAACGAAGAGCATTTGTGCCAGACCTTCGCCTTCGGGTAGTACATCATTCTCATTCCTGCCAAGAGAATGCGATGTGACAAGTCAACATCTTCACCATAACAAAACAAGGTCTCGTCAAAGAGCCCTATCTGCTCGAACACACGTGCGCGAGCGAAAAACGCGCAACCCGAAGCCCATGTTATTTCCCTTTCTGTGTCGAACTGCCCGACATCCTCCTCATTCCCCCCAAAAAACGTAATTTCACCGGTGTTGAGATCCAATCCCCCGCCGGCCAGGTTGATGTACCGTGGCATGTGATAAAAGAGAATTTTCGGGCTGATGACGGAAATATCCGGCTGGTTCTCCATGTAGGTAACACAGTTGCGGATCAGATCCGTGTCTATGATCGTGTCATTGTTTAGCAGCAGCATGTATCCCGGCCCGAATTCCTGCGCCTTTAGAATCCCGACGTTGTTGCCGGCGCAATACCCAGTGTTCGTCGTGGCCTGAATGTACACAACCGTATCATCGACCTGGAAGGGATGCTGCCACAAACGGCGCTCCGGGCAGTTGTCAACTACAACGATTCTGAGATTTCGATAGGTTGAGGCGCGCACGCTTCGTACACATTCCATTGTTGTCTTTGGAGGACCCCAATGGACTATGACGGTGGCAACTAGTGGCTCGCTGAGCATAGGCTTCTTCAGTGCTCAAACTCGAACTCACGGTGGGCACCCGCGCCAAGCATGCCCAAGACGAACGAATGACCGATGATATCACCAACCTGCGTGAACAGCCCGAGCGTAACAAAAGTAAGGACACCTCCCGTCATATAGGCGATCAAAGGAATGGGGACCCAATACAAGAGCCCATTCTGCGGAGACGTCATCTTCATCATTCCAGAGCAGAAGCGCAACACGCTTACGAAGTACCACATGGTCCATATGCCACCAACTGCGCCAAAATGAACAAGTAGGTCCACAATGCCTGAGTCTGTGGATGTAACGCCTCGCTTGTAGGAAAGCACATCGGTCTGCTTAACCACCTCACCGGCCCCAAACCGCCATGCATAGTCAGAGTGAACGAACCCTAGACCGAACAACGGATGTTCCCTTATCAGTTCGAATCTGAACTGATTATCTTCGAGCCTGTACTCCCAACTGCCTTTCTTGTCTCTAAAATCGGTCCACGCAGAGACAGCCCTTCCCCCGATTCCAGATAGATAACTATCAGGACGATCAGCCCATCCAAATATCGAAACCATACCTAGAACAAGAATACACGTGGCAGCCCCCAGGCGCCTTGCAGCTCTTGGTATATGAGGCCACAGGAATACCAACGGAATCAACACAACAAGGAGGGTATGAATCCACCTCATTCTTGAATTCACAAGTAAAATCGCCAGCGCACACAACGATACGACAACAGTGTTGGATACTCTCTTTCGCGTTACGTTTGTCAGCGCCATGCCCCAAAAGGCCAGCGCAAACCCTAAGACAAGAGCTGGCTCACCAGGAGGATAAATCCTAGCTAGACTCAAAGACCCCCTTCCATAACGTTGAACCTGAATAGTGTCAGCCAAAAAGAGCCTCCCGCCCTGAGAGAGGATGATTGTCTGAATGACCACAATACTTGCTAGTACTGAAATGACTAATAGAAACAGCGTATAGGTGACGTCCCGTTTGTGTAGATCATCAAGGTAGATTGCCGCCAATGGAAGAAAGGCGTAGTACCAGTAGTGGCGGCCCGCGATGATGCATGTGTTCAGAGGGAGGTCATATTGTAACGAAGTCCGAACCATCTGCAGCGCGGTCAAGACGAGGATGGCCACAATTGGAATTAGCAACCTGCGACAGTCGTGCAAAATGCTTTCTGCCCGCCTTTGCCATTTCTTGTTCAGTAATAGTGGCAAGAATAGAGAGAGAAAGATCAAGTCTTTCAGTTGGAAAACACCCCGTATGCGAAAAAAAGTCTGCGCGTTAATAAGGCCTAATCCATCGTTGATGAATACCAGAGCTGCAATGAGTGCTAGGTGTGGCCAGCGAAAAACCGCGTAAATGTACGCTGCTCCTAGTGTCACAGCAGCCCCCTTGATCCCGAAGAAAACCAAGGCCAGGCCCTGTACAACGCCAAGGATCAAGCACAGATACAATGGGAGCGCACCTGGTCGCCTGACAACCACCTCAGGCCTAAGTTCTCTCATGGCGTGCGAGCCTCCGTCTATTTGTCAGAACTCTCATGACCAGTTTCAGATGAAGGACCTGCTCGCACAACGTTGCGCACCCAGCTACGCTCCTCTGAGTCTAGAAGCAGGAACCAACCAGCCCACGCGAATACCAACATTGCAAGCGCCACGAATAGGGCACTGACGATCAAGCCTTTGGGAACCATTCCAAATGCCAACACCAGTAGCGCCACACCAGCTGGGAGTTCCGCGTGTCGAAATCCAAACGAGCCTTGTGGCAATACACCTCGAGCCATTCTGAACAGAATGAGAGCATCGACCGTTACCCGCGCCGACCACACCACGGCCGTCCCTTCTATGCCGAAATTACGGGTCACCCACCAGACTGCGACAAGGTAAAAAGGCAATTCAATAAGATGAAGTTTCGCGGTTAGGTCTGGCCTGCCTGCGCTCTGGACCAGGGAAAAGGGAATCTGTGCAAGGCTATTGATAAGCACACCGACCGTCAACAATTGCAGCACCCGAGTGCCATATTCGGCGAACTCTGCACCCAACCAAAGGTCAAGACCTTGCCGCGCGAGGACCACGATGAGCAGAGCTATGGGAAATATGGCCAGAAAAACGTATTTGACGCCGCGAGCAAAGAGCCGCTGCGTGCGATCGGGGTCTTGCACGAAACTGGTGGCAAAAGCCGGGAACAGCACCCCTGCTATCGCAGTCGGGACCAACAAGAGATAGATCACGACTGAGTAAGGAGTCACATAATAAGCAACCGCCGCGACCGAAACCAAGGCAGCGACCAAGAAACGATCGACATAGACCATAACGGGACTGACAATATTGCTCACGGTGATCCAGCCACCAAAGCGCAGCAGGGGTGCCACCTCAATCCTTTGAAGTGCAAAACCGCGACGCAGTCCAGGCATCGTATGCAGACAGAATGCAAGATATAGCAGTAACACAAGCAATCGACCCGCTGCCAAAACGACCACCATTGGAAAAATACTCTTTGAAAACAGCAAGGTTAGGAGCGGAGCAAAGAATGTAAACACTCCACTGCCGAGACGCACTGCATTGATGAATCCGAAACGTTGTGTTGCCTCCAGCGCACCCCTTATCGCCGCCGTAGCAATCACAACAGGGATAGCAAGAGCGAGCACATAGAAAGAATGTAGGGTTTCAGTTTGTAGCGCCAACGGGATGTTGAGTGCTCGACGAACCAGCCAGGGGGAAAGCAGGCCAAGGACAACTGCTCCTGCCAGACCCAAGATGAGCATTAGAGACAATGATGTCCAGACCAAGGCAGGAATCGTTTCTTCCTGCCCGGCTCCCAGTTTCTCCGCCACAAACTTGGTCAAGGCGCGCGCTATCCCAAAATCAAACAGGCTGAAATAGCCAATCACCATCCACGCCAGGGTCAGCACACCAAACCGATCGATGCCAAGTCCCTTGACGAGCAGGGGAATCGCAAAGAATGCGGCGACCAGGGGGCCACCCTGGCCGATGAGGTTGAGTACGCTGTTACGTACGAGTAGCCTGCCCCCCGTGAGTCGCTCATGAGCATTGATGCTTTCTATCTCAGGCATATAACACCACTTAGACTGCGTCTTGCGACCCCCTACTGTCAAGCCACCTCGGTTAGTTGTCGGGCGCGGTATGACCCGCCCCGGAAAACTGGGCCAGCGCTAGGTTGAGATCCGGGACCTCGGGAAGCCTCCCTTGCCGCTCTGGCCAGCGTTTGGCGCTGTCAACTTTCTCAGTTTACACACTGAAGCAATCCTGCCTCCTCGGCAGGTCGTTCTTCGTGTCTCGAGGGCACAGTGCCCTCGAGCTTTTTCGCGGCAAACTCGGCCGGCGTGTCGTCGCCGAGCGAGCTGTGGGGCCGGTGGTGGTTGTAATCCTCGCGCCAGGCTCCGAGCAGGCGCGTCGCATCGGACATCGACGCAAAGAGCTCGACGTTCAAACACTCGTCCCGCAGCCGGCCGTTGAAGCTCTCGATGAAGCTGTTCTCCGTCGGCCGTCCTGGCCGGATGAAGGCGAGCTGCACGCCGTGCCGATGCGCCCACGCGTCCATGACCCGCCCGGCGAACTCGCTGCCGTTGTCCACGGTGATGGAGACCGGCCGGCCCCGCTCGGCGATCACGCCGTCGAGCGTCGCGGCGACGTCCCCTCCGCTCAGATGCGTCTTCGCCAGGATTGCCAGGCACTCCCGCGTGTATTGGTCGAGGATGGTCAGAATGCGGAAGAGCTTTCCGTCCTCCAGCCGCGATGCAACGAAGTCCATGCTCCACCGCTGATTTGGAGCCCCCGCCACCTCGACGACGATCGGCCGCCGCCGCGCGATCTTCTTCCGCACCTTGGTCCGTACCGCCAGTCCCTCCTGCGTGTACAGCCTGTAGACCCTCTTCGCATTGACGTGCCATCCCTCGCGCCGGAGCAGGATGGTCAACCGCCGGTACCCGAACCGCACCCGCACCGAAGCGAGCTCCCGCAGCCGCTGCCGCAAGGCAAGCTGCGGGTCTCGCCGGCCCACGTACCGCTGCGTCGCCCGGCACAGGCGCAGGACGCGGCACGTACGCCGCTCACTCACCCTGAAGCTTGCCTGGACCCACACCGCGATCGCCTTCCGCCGTGCCCGCGTCACACTTTTTTTGCCAGCACGTCCTGCAGAATGTGCTTGTCCAGGCTCAGATCCGCCACCAGCCTCTTCAGCCGCGCATTCTCCTCCCGCAACTGCCGCAGCTCCCGCAGCTCGCTCACCCCGATCCCGGCGTACCTCCGCTTCCAGGTGTAGAACGTGTTTTCACTGATCCCCGCCTGCCGGCACACCTCCTTAACCGCCACCCCACTCTCCGCCTGCCTCAACGCCGCGATGATCTGCTCCTCGGTGCGCCCTCGCCTCGGCATCTCGTCCCCCTTTTGCGCCCCGCCAGGAGACCACCGATCGGCTCCGGACTCAACTTTCAACTGGACCAGTTTCCGGGTTTTGGGTCAGTACCCGACAAGGCTTTGGTAGCGGAGGGCCGAGGGGGGCGGCGGGGGTTGGAGGAGTCGATCTAGATTTTCACCCCCCTTAGTGCATGGGTGGGACTTGGGGAGCGATGGAGTCAGGCACACTCCTCCTTGGAGCTACGGAAGAAACGCTCGATGATGCCGTCCTGCTCGGGCATACACCGGGTGATGCGTCCCTGTTGAGGTCGGTACTCCTTGTAGGCCGCTCGAGAGCGTCGGGACTGGCAGATCAGCATGTTGTCGGAGCGCACCGGGGGCGTGGAATGTACGTGAACTGACGGATGCTATAGGCCGAGAGGCGCCCCTCTGAACATGCCGCCATTTAGACTGTCGAACGCAACTTCCCTCAGCTGATGTGGATTTGCGAGTGCGCTCAGGACCCACCAAGCACGGGAGGCGGCTTAGCCGCCTAGTCGATCACTCATGGAGCGACGAGCGCCAAGGCCCCATTCCGGCGGCTGTTGCGGGGTTGGGCAAGGTCGATCTGCACCAGATTTTTTTCGAGGGGACCATTCGGACAGTCGGCAAGAACCACCTCGTAAGCCCCGAGGGGCGTTGTCACCAGATCAGACCACAGGCGGGGTATCATTCCTGTGTGGCAACGCATGCCCGCTTCCGCCGACACGCTGATGGCCGATCGCACGCAGTTGTACGTGGGAAGACCAACCGCCGCGACGGGCCAGGGTCGACCGCGGTGAGCCGGGTCGATGGCAAAGTCGTCCCCGGTTCCCGCGTTCTCCGACCGATTGGCGGGCGGTGGGCGGTCGAATGCGGTCGTGGGTCGCCACTGACGCCGGATGAACGGCACTCACCGCTCCCGGCTGGCATCGAAGAAGGGCCAGCGCGGGCGCTGAGATCGCTCGTCAAGCCCGAGCAGACACCCTCGCGAGAGCCCAATGCCTGATCTTGGCCTCCCCATCACGCCGATGCTATGGCCCGTCAAATACGACCTTTGGGGGGTCAGGGTCAGTGCGACCACCTATGACGAGCTTCTCGACCGGGTACTCCAGGCCGCAACGTGCAAAGTCCCAGCCACTGTCGATCACATGCCAGTACATGGCTTGGTTGCGGCCGTAAGGGATGTTTCGTTTAGACAGGTGCTCAACGCTTTCAGCGTTCTAGCTCCAGACGGACAGCCCGTCCGGTGGGCGCTGAACACCTTTCACAAATTGGCCCTGCCAGATCGCGTCTACGGGCCCGAGTTCATGAAAAGGCTCTGTGGGCGCGCGGCACGGGACGACCATGGCGTCTACCTGTACGGAGGAAGTCCCCGGGCAGTCGTGAAGCTGAAGGCCAGGCTCCAGGAGATGTTCCCGGGGCTGTCCATCGTTGGGTGTGAGTCCCCGCCCTATCGCGAGCTCACACCCGAGGAAGACCGCGACGCCATCGACAGGATCAACGGCAGCGGTGCACGGATTGTATTCCTGGGGCTCGGCTGTCCGAAACAAGAGATCTTCGCCCATCAACACCAGGACTCCATAAATGGCGTGCAGGTCTGCGTCGGTGCGGCATTCGACTTCCTGTCGGGCGAGAAGAGAATGGCACCGGGGTGGATGCAGGATCGAGGCCTCGAATGGCTGTTCCGCCTGTCAACCGAACCGCGACGTCTTTATCGGAGGTACCTGCGAACCAACGCCACCTTCATATGGCTTGTCGCCCATGAGCTATGGCGAAGGAAGAGGGGACGCTCTCCCGCGCCCACTGGTGGGCCGGGTAGGTCTGAGCCTCGCGGTTGATCGCGATCACAAATCAGACGAGTCGTCACAAGGTATCGTGGTCTCCTCTTGGAGTTGGGATTGACCTTGGTTCGCTGCATCTTTGGGTTCGGGTCACTGCACGAGGGGTCATGCGCACCGGGCACGACGGAACCAAGCGTGGCCGGCCAGCTCCCGAGCCAGCACAAGCCCGGCCCTCTCGACAGTCAGGAGCGTATCCAACCGCTGAGCCGGCTTTACTGTAGGCCAGCGGTTCTACGACCGCTCAGCTGAACCGGCCGCCGCGGGAAGCGCTGTAGCCTCGGGGCGAACCCCGTTTTCCACCAACGCTGGGAAGGAGTCGCTGCGCTCCGCCCACCGTTCCCACAATCTGGGTGTGTCTTAAGGGTGGCCCGGATCCGGATGCGAGCAGGAAGCTCACTAGCTGCGGCGAGGCGAGTTTCGAGGCCTGTCAGAAGGGATCAGTGTTGAGCCGAGTGGGCCTATCCACCTGTAAGTAAACGTGGCCGCGGAGCTAGAGAGTGCCGAAGATGACGTCCTAGCCTACATGACCTCCCGGGGGACCATTGGCCCAAGCTGCACTCGACCAACGTACCGGGGCGGCTCAACCGCGAATTTGGCACCCGCACGCGCTTGGTGGGGATCTTCCCGTCCAAAACGTCCCTGCTGCGATTGGTCGCCGCCTTGCTCATGGAGATCGACGAGCACTACATCGCCGAACGTTCAATGACCCCCGCCCACGCTGAGCGGCCTTCGCTCCCCGCTCCGGCCACCCGGCTCGCCGCCTACGACCAACGACTATCCAACCCAGGTGCCCCTCAGCCGCCTTCCCACACTTGACGGGACACTACTCGATCGACTTGGCACGTCTTCGATCGGAAACTTCGGCCTCGGCCATGTCAAGGCCCGACTTGAGACCGTACACTACCATCACGTCTAGCGGACCCAGGTGGGGCTGATGCAGCGTCTCGTGGGGGGGTTCGCGTTTGGCCTCCACTGTAGTGCTCCCCTCAGGTCCCACCCAAAGATGCACCCGTCCCGACTCGGAATCGCGCCTTGTCGGTAGTCTAGTTCAACACGCGAGCACCAGCCGGCGCCGTCTGGCGCTGGGGGAGATGCTTGCGGACCAGGGGTATCACGTTGACGGTCTTCACGGCTTGGGACCAGTTGATTCCGTTACCCACCCAGAGAACCACGGTGTAGGTGCCGCGAACGGCGTAGGTGTGCATGGGATTGCGCACCGAGGCCCGGCCCCCGTCCCCGAAGTCCCAGTCCCAGGTCGAGGCGCCGCTGGAGGTATCGGTGAACTGTACCTGCTGCTTTTGGGCAGGCGTCTGCGGCAAGAGCGCAAACGAGGCAGCCAGGCCACCTGGAGGCTTCAGCGGCGGCGAGGTTGCCGTCGGAGTGGCCGTCGGGGTTGGCGTGGGTGTCGCAGTCGATGTGGGGGTGGGGTAGGTCGGCGTCGGGGTTGCCGTCAAGGTTGGAGGGCGTGTCGCAGTCGGCGTGGGCGGGGGTGGCGTCCAGGTCCCCGTCGGAGTGACCGTCGGGGTTGGCGTTCGTGTCGCGGTCGACGCCGGCGTGGCCGGCGTCCAGGTCGCCGTCGGAGTGGCCGCCGGGATCGGCGTGCGTGTCGCAGTCGGTGTCGGCGGGGGCGGTGTCCAGGTCGGCGTCGGAGTGGCCGCCGGGATCGGCGTGCGTGTCGCAGTCGGTGTCGGCGGGGGCGGTGTCCAGGTCGGCGTCGGAGTGGCCGCCGGGATCGGCGTGCGTGTTGCGGTCGGTGTGGCCGTGGGCGGGGTCCGGGTTGCCGTTGGGGTTGGCGTGTTTGTCGAAGTCGGCGTGGGCGGGGGCGGCGTCCGGGTCGCCGTTGCTGTTAGCGTTCGTGTCGCAGTCGGTGTTGGCGGGGGCGGTGTCCAGGTCGCCGTCGGAGTGGCCGTTAGGGTTGGCGTGCGTGTCACGGTCGGGGTGAACGTGGAAGTGGGTGTCGGCGTCACCGTTGGGGCCACACCCAGGGTTGGTGTGGGTGTTGGCGTACCCGAGGTCGTCGCCGGGGACAGGTACGCACCGACTTCCCACCACTGGCCTGCACTGTACTGGTCGCCAGTCCGCACATTGCTGGGCCATGATGAGCCTGGCAGGAGAGCCGTGCTGCAGGACGGACCGACATCTGCGCCGGCGTCGATGCAGGGAGAACTCGATTGAAGAGTGAAGTCGTCCCCGGGGGCGTTGGCGAATCTGGGGTCGACCTCGATGGAATAGGTCCTACCGTGGTAGGCTGCTTCCCATGCGGTGTAGGTGGATTTGTGGACGCCATCACCCCATTCGATAAAGTTGGATGCCTGAGGCCCAAGAGAGTTGTATTCGTAGACGTTCCCGCTGCCCAGTGTGCCGTCATTCTCCCCACCGTAGGTACACATGAGGGCTTGGGTCAGGCTGCCAGAAACGATGTTGTTCTTGATGATGTTACCCACGAGGGAATTGTTCTGACCAGGCTCCCCCCTTAGTCGGATGCCAACTTCATTCCCGTAGAGGGTATTGTTGTAGATGAGGTTGTAGCTAGCGGGGTAGCCCGCTCCCGGCGTGGGGTCTCCGGTGCGACCGTAGAGCAGAATTCCAGAAGCTGCATTGTCTGCGTTCCCATCGGTTCTGAGGATGATGTTGCCGTAGACCTTGGCGTTGGAAGTCAGTTCGATCTGGATTCCGTCCATGATGTTCTGGTCAAGGTAGTTGAACCGAATGATCGGAGCCGGAACGTTCTGGTCGCACCAGATGCCGGAACCACGATTCAACCTCCCTACGATGCCGTTATCGTAGACGACGTTATTTTCCACAACCAGCCTAACGCAGGTGGCTGTGTTCGCCTTGATGCCGGCCGTGTAGTTGTGATTGTCCCCCTCGGTCCACGAGTCCTGCATGATGCAGTTGTGGTGGACGATGTTTCCGCGGACTGTGGTGTCCTCGGTGTACGTCCAGTTGCAGATGCCACTCCCGCCGTTGTACCTCACCTCGTTGTCTTGGAACGTGTTGAAGACGTTCTTTGTGGCGTCTGATTGATTCACGAGTCCGATGAGGTAGTTGTATTCGAGGACACAGTTCTGAACGATGTTGTGGTTTGCATTCGTCGTGAGGTCCAGTCCCCAGTTCTGGGCGTGTCTCGCTGTCAGACTATCGTATGTGACGTAACTTCTCCCACCACCCTCGATGGCAACGGTTCTCTGACTCGCCTCCATCATGTGACCGGAGGGATTGCTGCCGATATAGATGCGCGTGTTGGCTGAGTCCCACCACCATTTGCCGGAGGTTACTCCTCCCTTGGTGCTGGACTCCGTCATCCGGGCACTGTCGTAGAACACCTGTTGTGGTTCCGTCGCGGTGGTGGCGTACCACAACGAACCTTCCACGGTCCATGACGGAAAGATGTCCGACCCACTGATGATCGGGCTGGCTCCGGTCCCATAGGTGCCAAACGTGATCGGTTTCCCAGCAGCCCCGGACGACGGAACGGTCAACTGCTCCCGCCACGTGCAGCCTCTCTTGAACAGGATGGAGTCTCCCGGACTGAAGCTGGCGGCGTTGACCTTATCGATTGTCTTCCACGCGGTTGATGGGCTGGTCCCAGCACTACTGTCACCCGAAGCAGCGCAGTCAACGTAGTAGGTTGCGGACTGTGCCCACGAAGCAAACACCATGGCAAGCACCACCAGTGGCGTCTTCGGCTTCATGAAACTAAGTTATCGTTTGGTGACATCATGATCAGTAGCATGCGTCACCTTCGTGGCTCAGAATGTGTGACAGAAATCACCAACTCACTCGGTTGTTGGAATGAAAAATCGAACCGTCGCATTGTTGGCCTCAGCCGCCCCACCAAGACCAGCGCGATCCCCGGACGAGAGGACCATACACGCCAGGCAAGCCCCGGGCCCGCGCCCGGAACGACCCTGCCATTCTGTGGATTTCTCGCCGTTTGGTCCCGGCCGCAATGCTCGCCGGGATGCACAGCCTGTCAAAGCTCTTTAGAAATGTCCCCTCCGTTAGCTCGATAGAAATGTCCCCGTGTTGGTCGTCGGGGCTGTGGGCCGGGTGGGAAGCCCGCAGGGTTTTCCGAGCGCCTGTGGCACCCCGCCGCAGGCGGGGTTCCACCAGGCGCGGCACGGTCCACAGCCCAGCTCCCGTGGTGGCGCGTAGGTGTGCTCCTGGTCGTCTCACGGCTGCTCACCCACGGGTGCGGCGTCGGGCTGGCCAGACCGTCGCTGCGCGAGTGCCCGCGGTGAGAACGGCCGGTACCAGGGGTGGTCGGGCCGCGGCCGCTGCGGCGCCCGCGTGGACGCCATCTGCGCCATCGGCACGGGCCTGGTCGGCTTCACCCGGGCGATTGGGGGAACCTCACGGAAGCACAGCTCACGACCCCGGTAGAGGATGTGCAACGACCCGTCGAGTCGGCGCTGCATGGTGACCCTCGCCTTCGGACGGGGCATGCCCTGCTTCGGGCCGGTGATCTGGAAGTAGCGGTTGGAGTAGCGCACGGTCCAGTCATTGGCCACACAGCGCGACTCCTCGAACACGAACACCGTCGCCAGATCCAACCCGGGCGGCACCGGTCGATGGGCATCCTCCGCCACCGCCGGCGTCGTGGCGAACCTCTCGTTCAGCCGCGCCACAAAGCCCCCGTCAAGGAGCGCGTTGGCTCCCTCGATCGTGTTGATCCCACGCAGCCGCAGCTCCTTCACCAGCCGGTCCTGATAGACCCCGTGGCTGCGCTCCACTCGACCCTTCGCCTGAGGCGAGTACGCCCGGACGATCTCAATCCCCAGCCTGCGACACGCCTTCCCAAACGCCGTCAACGGCGGCTCTCCCACCAGCTGCTCCGCCACCGTCGGCTCCCGGCCCGTGACGTAGACCGTCTTGCCGTCGCAGTACAGCGCCAAAGGCACGCCATACCGCTCAATCCACCCCCACAGCGACCGCATCGCCCCTGCCGTCGTCTCCTCGGCCTCCATCCGCGCCAGCGTCGTCGTCGTCGCATCGTCCACAAAGTTCATCAAGCACGCCCGCTCCCCCGTCCCAAACCAGTCGTGATGTGAGCCGTCCAGCTGCACCAACTCCCCGAATCGCGCTCGAGGCTGTCGCCACTGCCGGTGCGGACCCCGCTTGCGCCGGCGCTGCCACATCCCCTCCCTGACCAGCCACCGCCGCAGCGTCTCGTGATCCACCACCGCCACCCCCCACTCCACCAGCTTCTCCGCCGCAAACGTCGGCCCAAACCCCTTCATCCGATCCCGGTACACCGCAAGACACCCCTCCCGCACCTCCGCCCCATACCCCCGATTCGACCGCCGCCCCCGACCCCGGTGCACCAGCCCCCCCGCACCCCACTCCCGGTACCGACGCCACACCCGCTTCATCTGCCGGTAGCCAAGCCCAACCCGCCTCGCCGCCTCCACCAACCCCTGCTTGCCCTGCACCACCAACTCCAACTCCACCAACCACCGCCGCTCCTTGCCGCTCATCATCAGCTCGTCCCCCAATCCAGGCGCCTCCCCGCACCACCCTAGGGGACATTCCTATCGAGTTACTCAGGGGACACTATCAGCGAGTTACGACAGCCGGGATGCACAGCCTTGCCTCCGTCGTCGTAGTACTCTAGGCTCGTTCTTTTCCTATGCGGCATGACATCCGGGACTATTGACGATGACAAGCAACTCGAAAGCGGCAAGAAAGTTGGGCCCACGATACTTGGTGGCGACTGCTGTGCTCATCGCGAGCTTCGCGCTCGATGGGCCAGCGAGAGCAGCTTGGGGCCTTGTGGTCAAGGCAGTCCCCAGGTGGCTCTTGGGCTCGCTTTCGCATGGAGGGGATCTGGTGACCCTCGGTGCGGTTGTCGCGATCTTGTTCGCCTGCGGTCTTGTCGCGCGCCGATCAAGGTTCACCCGAGCGGCGGCTGTTCTCGCGTCAACCCTTGTCACCACGGGGCTTGCAGTGTTGTCGCTCAAGTGGCTCGCCAGTCGCGGTCCCGATGGGGCGTTCCATGGCTTTGGAGCGGGAGAAGGGGGCATCATGTTCCCTTCGGGCCACACGGCCATGGCCTTCGCGGCCTGTACGGTCATCGGAATGGTCTGGCGGAACGCTCGATGGCCTGCATGGGCCATCGCAATCAGCGTCGCGGTTTCCCGGGCAACCCTGATCCACTTCTTGTCGGACGTCGTGGCTGGCGCCCTAATAGGCGTGCTGGTGGCTCAGTTGGTCACGGACTGGGCGGCGAAGAAAGGGTTTCTGGATCTGGATTCCGGTCCGCATGCCGCACCCGCCCCGGACCCCGCCAGGCCTCCGGCCAAGCGATAGCGGTGGGGCGTGGCCCTCACCCCTACCCTCTCCCAGCGGGAGAGGGAGAGGAGGGGTGGACCGGGGGGTCACGAACTGGGAGCCCGAGGAAGGCTTCCTCAACCTGGATCCTCATTCTCGGGCTGCGCCCTCCCTTGCCCCCGAAGGGCCAGCGCCAGGCCAACTGATACCCAACTAGGGAGGCGGCTTTACTGCAGGATGAACTCGGCGAACTCGGGGACGGTTGCGAAGTAGACCACGCACGTCCTCTTCATGAAGTCGCGGATCGAGGGGATGTCGTGGCTCCAGCCGACCGCCGCGGCGTCCACGCCTGCCGCCTTGGCCATGTCCACGCCCGGCTTGAGGTCATCCACGACCAGCACGTCCCGCGGCTCCAGGTGGAGCTGCCGGATCGTCTCGCGGACGGGGTACGGGCTCGGCTTGCGCATGTGCGGCTCGAGATCCCACCCGAAGACGAGGTCGGGCACCACGCCGTGGCCGTCGGCCTGGCCCTCGTAGTGGCCCCGGATGATGTGGCTCTCGGAGTGCGAGACGACGACCACGTGCCCGCCGCGCGCCTTGTACGCCGCCAGAGCCTCGAGGAACCCGGGGTAGAAGTGCGGCGTCTCGCGCGAGGTGAAGTCTTGCCAGATCGCGTGCTCCACGGCCAGCTCCTCGGGCGTCAGGGCGAGCTCGTCGAGGAGGAACCCCATGATGCCCGGGTCGAAGTTCTTGCGAAACCAGGTGTCGAGGTCAACGGGCGTGAGGCCGGGGCGCAGGACCTCCATGGCCTTGAGATGCGCGGGGTAGTGGACCCGCCGCGTGCCGTCCACGGCCGTGTCGTCGTGATCGATGATCAGGCAGCGGTAGCGCGTAGGACTCCCCCTCTCCGGTGGACATCATACCGCGGGGCGAGGGTTGCTCGAAGTCTCCGATGGCAATCAAAGGGGGGTGAGAGCTAGGTACTTCCTGAGGGGGCGACGGGATTCTTCGGCCCTTCGGGCCTCAGAATGACATTCAGTCTGGTGGGGCCTCCTACAGGAACGATGGCGATCGCACGAGCCCTTACCCCACCCTCTCCCAGGGGGAGAGGGGGTTAAGGAGGAGGGGCGCTGCCGATGTGATGAGATTCTTCGGCCCTTCAGGCCTCAGAATGACAGAGGGTCCTGCGGGGCCAGTGGAGGCGACCAGCGCGCGGAGTCGGAGGCCGAGAGACAGCCCGCGCGGCGCGCGGGCCCCACATTGGCTTTGCAGATGTGGCGCGCGACCGCCGGGCGCGTTCCAGGGGCGACGGGATTCTTCGGCCCTTCGGGCCTCAGAATGACAGAGGGTACTGCGGGGCTTCCCCGGCGATCCTGAAGGCACGGGCCCTCACCCTGTCCCTCTCCCAGAGGGGAAGGGAGATGCTGATGGGGCCCCGGACGACCGGTGCCCGATGAGCTACTCCGACGTGTCCTTCGCTCCCTTCGAACCGGTGTGTCGAGGCCCAAACCGCGCGGCAATCGCCCGCATCTTCTCCGGCTCCTGGGCAAGATGGTCCCAGGCCCAGAAGATGACACCTCGCGAGGGAGGCGCGAGCGCCGCTTCCAGGGTGGTCTCAAACTCGCGCGTGGTCATCGCGAGGTCGCCCGGATACTCGGGCCGCACCTGGATGCTCGGGAGGATCGGGCAGGACGAGATGGCGCTCATCTCGTTGACCACCGACGCGACCCACGCGGGCGGCCGCCGCAGCATCAGCGTGTAGCACATCGGCGACAGGTAGTCGGTGAAACGGGAGAGAGCGGCAAGGTCCTGGCCGGCGACGATCCTTATTGCGCCGTCGTAGTCGGTCGGGCGCCACGGCAGGGCGTGGAGATTGACCAGCACGCCGGGGCGTGCGGCCTTGGCGGCACGAACCAGCTCTTGGACCATCGAAGAGATCACCCCGCACTTCCACTCCGCCCAGCGCGCGAGGTGGTTGCCCTCGATCCATGCCGCCGCCTGCCGCGCGGTCGTCACGGAGCCAGGCAGCGCGATGCTGGTCGCGGCACTGAAGCTTGCCAGGCAGCTCGGACAGAAGCACGTGTTCGGGATCGATGCGTAGCTCCTGTCCGGGTGGATCATCTCCCAGTAGACGAAGAAGCGGATGAAGTCGAGGCTCACCCCTTCCGGCTGGAGCGTGCCGATCATTCGTCGCACCGCCTCAACCTTCCGGCGGCGGTACCCCTCCCGGGTCGGGCAGACAAAGCTCACCCAGTCGTCCTGGGCGCGCTCACCGCTGCGCGTGATGGCGTAAAGCCCCGGGTCTTCTTTCAACGCCTCCGGGTCGTAGAAAACCGGAAAGATCACGAACACGGGCATGTGGCGCTGGC